>TARA_B110000914_G_scaffold45189_1_pt1 | contig 12658 bp, 10 predicted proteins | sample TARA_B110000914 | Tara Oceans TARA_B110000914 (sample SAMEA4397983) | marine metagenome | biome: Polar Biome; feature: [MES] marine water layer (ENVO:01000295) within the mesopelagic zone...; material: water (ENVO:00002006), including particulate matter (ENVO:01000060) such as......
GGTGTGATGTCGTCACCAAGTTTCTTCTTGGTATCAGTTGCGACAACCTGACGCACGGTGGCATAGCCGAGGTATGGGCACACTGCGGTCGCACCGAAACCAAAGAGGCAGGCGATTTGATGAGTGTCACGGGCTTCGCCGGTGTCGATGACGAGGGAGGTGCGAAGGCGCTTGCGGCAGCGGTTGAGATGATGGTGAACCGATCCGGTGGCGAGGAGAGAAGGGATGGGAACGCGATCTGAGGAAGTGGCGCGGTCGGAGAGAATGAGAATCTCGACCTTGTTGTTCACCGCTTCTTCGGCCTCAGCGCAGATGCGGTCGAGGGATGACTTAAGACCAGCCCCCCCTTCGGAGATGGGCCAGGTGGTGTCGATGACCTGACTTGAGAATCCGTGTTCCTTGCGCTTGATGATGGTTTCCAATTCCTGTTCGAAAAGGAGAGCTGACTCGAGTTGCAGAATCCGGGCGTGCTCTGGGGTTTCGGTGAGGAGGTTTTGCTCAGGTCCAAGTCCGGCGCCGAGGGTCATGACTGCCCATTCCCGGATAGGGTCGATGGGTGGGTTGGTCACCTGCGCGAAGAGCTGCTTGAAGTAGGTGAAGAGGAGACGCGGGTAGCGGGAGAGCGGAGCGAGCGGAATGTCGTCTCCCATCGAGAAGACGGCTTCCTGGGCTCCCTTGATCATGGGAGGAAAGACCATATCGAGGTCCTCCTTGGTCACGCCATGGGTGACTTGTTGGCGGGAGAGTTCAACCGGATCGAAGTCGAGGGTTGGAACGAGAGCCGCGTGAGATGTGAACGATTTGAGTTCGACTCGATTCTTGTCGACCCACTTGGCGTAGGGCTTCTGGGCGGCAAGTTGTTCCTTGATCTCTCGATCGAAGAGGACCTCTCCGGTGAGGGTGTCGGCCGAGAGCATTTGTCCCGGTCCAAGTCGGCCGCGGTGGGTGATCTTGGAGTCGGGAAGAACGACCGCGCCTGACTCCGAGCCGATGTAAAGGAGCCCGTCCTCGGTGAGGGTGAAGCGGGAAGGACGGAGCCCATTTCGGTCGAGACCAGCGCAGATCTTGCGGCCATCGGTAAAGCAGAGACCGGCAGGGCCATCCCATGGTTCCGAGAAAGAGCGGATGTAGTTATAAAAGGCTCGGACTTCTTCGGAGATTTCCTGGTCATGGCGGAAAGCCGGGGGAATGAGCATACACATGGCGTGCTCGATACGACGGCCTGAGAGGACGAGCAGTTCAAGGGCATGGTCAAGTGAAGATGAGTCGGACTCGCCTTCGAGCATGAGGTTTTTGAGGAGCTCGATGTCGTCTCCCCAGATTTCTGATTCGAAGAATTCCTCTCGGGAGGCCATCCAATTGCGGTTTCCCCGGACGGTGTTGATTTCACCGTTGTGACACATCATGCGGAAGGGTTGTCCGAGAGGCCAGGCCGGGAAGGTGTTGGTCGAGAACCGCTGGTGGTAGAGGGAGATGCCGGTCTGAAAATCAGAGTCTTGAAGATCGCGGTAAAAGGCGCGGAGGGTGGCGGGCATGGCGAGTCCCTTATAGCTAATAAGACGGCTGGAAAGGGTGGGGATGTAAAAGGCTGCCTCGGACTTGAACTCGCGTTCGATTTCACGGCGGACCAGGAAGAGGAGTCGCTCAAAGTGATCGGCATCGACATCAGCAGGGCGGCTGATGAGAAGGTGGATGATCTCAGGTTGGGTGAGGCGGGCGAGTTCGCCAAGTTCGTCGGGATTCACGGGCACTTCACGCCATCCGAGGAAGGGGATCTTCCGGCGGGTGAGAACGGACTCGGTAAAAGATCTGATATTAGCGGCAATTCCTTCAGGGAGAAAAAAGACACCGACGCCAAGGTCAGCAGGGTCGCCGGTGAAGCCGAACCGGGCGGCGACTTTTCCAAAAAGGGGAAGGGGAATCTGGCAAAGGACACCGGAGCCATCGCCGGTTTTCATATCCGCGTCGACCGCGCCCCGGTGAGTCATGTTGCAGACCGAAGTCAGGGCATAGTCGATGATGTCGTATGATTTTTCTCCACGCAAATTGGCGATCGCTCCCATTCCGCAGTTTGCGGTTTCGTTGCTCCATTCGTGAAGCGTGCCGGAGGTATCAGGAGTATGACGTGGATCGTAGAATTTCATGGTCGGAAAGTCGTATGGGGAAACAGCAGGAATTGTGCCTCCCGGAGGGGGCGGGAGATTAAGGTCGGGTGGGGGGAGTTGCCAAGTGGAACTTCACACAGGGGTATTCTGTGCAAAAGGGTGAATTTCTGCCGAAATCGACCGTCTTAGTATGATCATGACAGCTTCAGCCCGTCTTATGTTGTCCCTTTTGGGATTCGTTTTATTTTTTTCAAGCCAAGCTCATGCTGCGAATTCTCAATTAAAGAGGGAATTGGCAGCGAAGCTCATTGCGGAGTCCAATCAGATTCGTGAAAAAGAGATCACGGTGGGGCCGATGCAGGTGGTTGATCGACAGCTGGAGGATGAGATTACTACGGTGAAAGGCGGGATTTGCGTGACTTTTATCGCGCCCTTGATTGGAAACGGGGGTCGGCGGCGCACGATTCAGACGCGAACTTTTTTCTACGATTCTGAGTGGGGATGGTATCTTTTTGCGCTCGAAACCGTGCGTGGTGGAGATGCCATTGATGTGGTAAGTCAGCACAAAGGGCGGATAGAGCTGCGATAGTGGCGAATGCGGGAACAAGGTAGTTGGACGATCAGAGAGGCCGGCCTTCCTTGTTTTTGCTAGGCGCTTCCGCGCATGCGTTGGACTTTGGCTCCGAGTTGGAGGAGCTTTTCGTCGATCATTTCGTATCCACGGTCAATGTGGTAGAGGCGATTGATCTCGGTGGTGCCTTTTGCTCTGAGTCCGGCAAGGACGAGGGCGGCGGAGGCCCGGAGGTCGGAAGCCATGACAGGAGCGGCGCTGAGTTGCTCAACGCCGTGGACGACGGCAGAGCCGCTATCGACGCTGATATCGGCACCCATGCGGGTGAGTTCGGCGCAGTGCATGAAGCGCTGGGGGAAGATGGTGTCTTCGATGACCGAGATGCCGGAGGTGGTGGCAAACATGGCGGTGAATTGGGCCTGCATGTCGGTGGGAAAACCGGGATGTGGGGCGGTGGTGATGGAGCAGCCTTGGGGGGTCTCACCCGGGCTGACAGTGACGCTGTCTCCGGCGTCATTGAATTGGACGATATGTCCGGCTTCGATGAGTTTTTCGGTGGCTCCGATGAGTTGGTCCTGTCGAATGCGGTTGAGGGTAATACCGTTGTCGCTGGCCATCGCTCCGGCGACCATAAAAGTGCCGGCTTCAATGCGGTCGGGAATGACGGTGTGGTGGGTGCATCCAAGAGAGGTGACACCTTCGATGGTGATGCAGCTGGTGCCGGCGCCTTCGATTTTAGCACCCATGGAGTTGAGGAAATGGGCGAGGTCAACGACTTCGGGCTCGCAGGCGGCGGATTCGATGATGGTCGTGCCCGGGGTAAGGACGGCTGCCATCATAAGGTTGTCAGTGCCGAGGACGGTGGGGCCGTGTCTGCCGCGGAGGTCGACTTTTTGACCCTTGAGGCCGCCTTTAGCCTCGATAAGAATATTGCCACCCTCTGTATCGATATGGGCACCGATAGCCTGGAGGCCTTTGAGGTGGAGATCGATGGGTCGGTCGCCGATGACACAGCCGCCGGGAATCGAGACACTGGCGCGACCGAGACGAGCGAGAAGTGGGCCCATGACGCAGATGGAGGCGCGCATTTTACGAACGATTTCGTAGGGGGCCTCCGGGTGAATGTTAGCAGCGGTAATCTTCACGGTGCCGCTGTAGCGCTCGACCTCGCAGCCCAGGGCGCTGAGGATTTGGAGCATGTAGTTGGTATCCGAGACATCGGGGACGCGCTCGATAATGACCTGTTGATCGGTCAGGAGAGCGGCGGCGAGGATGGGGAGAGAGGCGTTTTTGGAGCCGGAAATATTAATGGCACCGGAAAGAGAGGTGCCGCCGTGCACGAGAAGTTTGTCCATGGGCGGTTGTTGTTGTGGGGAGAGGCAGTGGGCTTTTTAGGCCTTGCGTGCAAGTGGAAAGCGGGGGATTTCGTTGAGATCCTTACCGACCGAGATATCGGTTAACCCAGCGTCTTTCAGGAGTTTGCTGACGATTTCGCCTTGGTCGTAGCCGACCTCGAGAGTGACGAGGCCGCCGGGATTCAGATAACTGGAGCACTGAGCGCAAAAGGGCCGCAGGAGATCGAGGCCATCGGGCCCGCTGAAGAGAGCCATATCGGGGTCGTGAAGGACTTCAGGTTCGACCTTCGATCGCTCGGTTTCCGCAATGTAGGGGAGATTTGCGACGATAAGGTCGAAGGGTGCTTCGATGGATGAGAAGAGGTCACTTTTGACGAAGGTTGCTTCGACTTCGAGAGCGGCGGCATTTTCTTCACACAGAGCGAGGGCCTCTGTAGATAAATCTGCGAGCACGAGGTGTGAGCAGTCAGTTCCCAGGTTTTTCGCAAGGGTGAGGCCCAGAACGCCAGAGCCGCAGCCGAGATCAAGAATGCGAGCGGGTTTTGGAAGTGCCTCCTTCTCGATGAGTTCGACGAGTTCCTCGGTCTCGGGACGGGGAATAAGGGCTCGATGGTCGGACTTGAACTCGTAGCGGCCGAAGTGAACTGTTCCGTTAAGATGTTGGAGAGGAATATGTTGTCCTCGCTTCTTGAGCTTATCGCGGAGCGAAGACAGTTGACCTTCTTCAAGGGGTTGATCAAAGCGGAGATAGAGGTCCATTCGTTTCAATCCGAGCTCGTGGGCGACCATGAGCTCCATATTGAGCCGGGGATCTGCGATGCCTTTGTGTTCGAGAAAGGTCGCTCCTTTCTCAAGAACATCGAGGATCGTCGTCATGTGAGGAGAGTGTGAATAAGAAGGGGATAAGGAATTTATCCCAGTTCCTCCTCGGCGAGCCGTTGTTCCATCTCGGCTTTTTGAAGGTGATCGGTGAATTCATTGATGTCGCCGTTCATGATGCCCTCCATATTGTGGGAGGTGTGGTTGATGCGGTGATCGGTGACGCGGGACTGGGGGAAGTTGTAGGTGCGGATCTTCTCGGAACGGTCGCCGGAGCCAATGAGGGATTTTCGCTGAGCGGAGTAGCTTTCCTGCGCTTCGCGTTGGGCAACTTCGAAGAGCTTGGCGCGGAGGATTTGGAGGGCCTTTTCCTTATTTTGAGTCTGGGATCGACCGTCCTGTGATTTGACCTGAATGCCGGTGGGAAGGTGAGTGACCTGGACGGCGGAGTCGGTCGTGTTGACGTGCTGTCCGCCGGGTCCGCCGGAGCGCGTGGCCTGGATGTGGAGGTCTTCGGGCCTAAGCTGGACATCAACTTCCTCGGCTTCGGGGAGAACCGCGACCGTGACGGTCGAGGTATGAATACGGCCCTGGGTCTCCGTGGCGGGGACGCGCTGGACACGGTGGACGCCGGATTCATATTTGAGGGAGCGGAAAACTTCTTCGCCGGAGATTTTGAGGATGACTTCTTTAAAGCCGCCGACGTCTGAAGGGGAACTTTCGAGGTGCTCACACTTCCAGCCGCGCTTTTCGGTGTAGCGTTGGTAGAGATTCATGATTTCACCGGCAAAAAGGGAGGCTTCGTCGCCTCCGGCACCCGCACGGATTTCGAGAAGAGCGTCGCGGTCTTCGGTTTCGTCGCGGGGAAGGAGGGCGTATTGGACTTCCTGCGCCAAGACCTCAAAACGTTCTCGAAGGGCTGGGAGCTCTTCGTTGGCCAGGGTGGCGAATTCCTCGTCGTCGCTTTTGGCGAGTTCTTCGTTCCCCTCGATGTCGTTGATGACCTGTTGGTATTTGTCCCAGAGTGCGAGGAGTTTTTTGAGGCTCCGATGCTCGCGCATGAACTGGGTGGAATTTGTCTGGTCGTTGAAAAACCCGGGCTCCTCCATGAGCTTTTCAATCTCGGTGAGGCGTGCCGTGCGTTTTTCGATGAGGGTTCCGTAGTCCATGGGCGGGGAGAAGATCTTGGGTTTTGGCAGCGAGGTCAAGGGTGAGCTTGGCTGGTTTGGGAATTTGAGGAGGCTTGACTTATTGAAGGGGTGAAATTCGTTTCGTTGGAACAAGTGGGAGAGTTCTATGGACAGGAGAGAATGAAGAAACGTGGATTCATTGGGGTGATTGTTTTGGAGGCCAAGGAAGGGCGGGAGTTGACCGTGGAGAAGAAGCTGAAGATGGCTGCCGCTGAGAAGGAGTCGAGGTGACTTCAGTTGCTTCATGAACGAAGGAGAGGGACGATCTATTCAGACGCGTAGCTTGGGGAAGTCAGCAGGAAGTCGGAACAAGCCAAAGGTAGAAAATAAGAAATCCTCCCATTTCTGGCTTGCAAGAGAGCGCGAGTGAATTTATTCCTCCGCGGCACGCGTGAAAGCGCAAGCGAAGCGCCAGTCCCATGGTGTAATTGGTAACACAGCTGATTTTGATTCAGTCATTCAAGGTTCAAGTCCTTGTGGGACTGCCACTTTTCCTTTGAGATTTTCAGGAAGGTGGCATTTAAATCATCAGATCTACTTGATGAATTTGACGAGGTCCTTGCGCATTTTTTCAAGGTCCGGCTGGTTCAGGTAGAACATGTGACCAGCTTCATACCAAGTGAACTCAATGGCCTTGCGCCGTTCGTCGGGGATATCGAAAAGGTGGGAGATGCTATACTGCATGTTGGCCGGGGGCGTTGCGAGATCGGTGTAACCGCACATGACGAGAACCTTAAGGTTGGGATTCTCACGCATGGCATTCTCAAGGTTGCGAGTCATGTTGAGCACGCTGTTGCTGGTGCCCCAGTTCCAGGGGCGGACATCGCCGGTGAGGATTTTGTAGGGATGATGGCCTTCCCAGCCAAGGTCGCGGCTGAGGTAGTCGTTGATGGCGGTGGAAAAAGCTCCGTAGGCAACGGCATACGAGGGATCGTAGCTGGGGTAGTCTTCCGAGGAATTGGTGGCGGGCCAGGCGATTCGGGCGTCGAAGCGGCCGAGGACCTTGCTCTCATCGCGCAGGAGTTCCTTCCGATAGCGGGTGGAGGACAGGCGGAGGTTGCTTTCAATGAAGAGGGAAGCAGGGAGGCTGGTGAACTTTTCAAGTTGAGCGGCGACGGATTCTTTTTCTTCGGTGGAAATGTCCGCTCCCTTGAGTAGAGCTTGGGAGTAGGCGCCAAAGGCGAAGGTATAGGCTTCTTTCACGAGGGCATCACGGTCCCCGGAAATTTTTTTGTGGAAGTGTGAAGTGGCAGTGAGAGCGGGAAGGAAAACAGCGTAGCTGAGATCGTCGGCTTTGTTTGAGCGTAGCGTGCGGAAGTCAATGAGGGAGGAAAGGAGGACGACGCCATTGAGAGTCATGCCATGTTCGTCTTGTAGGTGATCGGCCAGGCCGGTTGCGCGGACTCCGCCGTAGCTCTCACCGAGAAGATATTTTGGTGAGGCCCAACGGTCGTTTTCGGTAATCCAGCGTCGGATAAAGTCACCCACCGAGCTGATGTCGCCTGAGACGCCGTGGAATTCGTTGGCATTGGTTTCTCCCTCGGCGCGGGAAAAGCCGGTCGAGACGGGATCGATAAAAACGATGTCAGCAACATCGAGAATGGAATGGGGGTTTTCCTGAAAGGTGATGGGTGGGGGAATGGTTTGCGTTCCGTCAGGAGTGGTGGGGACGATTCGTGGTCCGAGGGCTCCCATGTGGAGCCAGACTGCCGAGGAACCGGGGCCGCCGTTGAAGGCAAACATGACAGGGCGCTTGTGGCGGTCTTGAAGGCCGATGCGTTCATAGGCAACGTGGAAGATGGAGGCACGGTCTTTGTCGTCTTCGCTTTTCAGGACGAGGGTGGAAGCGGTGACACGGTAGTCGATCTTTTTGCCGGCAATGGTGACGGAGTCTTGCTTGGAGGCTTTGACTTTCTCCGCAGCATTGTCGTCTTTCTTTTCAGCGTCTTGTGCGTGAAGGAGGCTGAAGAATAAGGGGATGAGGGCGAATCGCATGGGGAGAGAATGCCCCAATCGAAGGGGGGCGCAAAGGGGAAGTTTTGGGGCATTGGTGGGGGAAGAGGGAGAGGGGAAGGTGTTTTGCGGACTTCGCGGTTGGATTTTTGTGCGAAGCTCGGCTTCAGTGGTCTGAGCTAAGAGCCAATCGCTAAATGCGAATTGCCTAGTGGTTCGCACACTTTGAGATGACGGGCCCTCGTTTTTAGGCACAAAAAAACTCCCGGATAACCAGAAGTGGTGAGATTGCAATCCACACTTAATAAAAAGTGGCGGAGCGGACGGGACTCGAACCCGCGACCTCCGGCGTGACAGGCCGGCGCTCTAACCAACTGAGCTACCGCTCCGCGTTGCTGGTTAAGACGGCGGGAAGCTATGGCGACCCACCGAAATGAACAAGAACTTATTTGTTCAATCCCGCACTTTTTCTCCCGCTAGGAAAGTTCGGCAACGGCAGCCTCCAAAGATTCGGCATCTTCGATGGAAAGAATGCGGGCTTCCTTGTCGATTCGGGCCATGAATCCGGCGAGAACCTTGCCAGGCCCAAGCTCGATAAAGAGGTCGTGGCCTTGCTCCCGGAGGAGACGAATTGATTCGATCCAGCGGACGGAACCAGTGACTTGATCTTTGAGGGAAGCACGGATGGCGTTAGCTCCTTCGGCTGGTTGGGCAAGGAAGTTTGAAACGACAGGGATCGTGGGATCGTGGAATTCGGTGGCGGCAAGAGCTTCGCCGAGTTTGTCCTGGGCTCCGGCCATGAGTCGGGAGTGATAGGCTCCGGCGACCTGAAGCTTCTTACCCATGCGAAGGCCATATTCCTTGGCCTTGGAAACGGCGCTGTCGATCCCTTCTTTTTTTCCAGAGAGGACGGTTTGGCCGGGGCAGTTGAGGTTGGCAACATCAACGTCACAGTCCTTGGCGAGGCGGGCGACATCTTCGTCGGTTCCTCCAATCATGGCCGCCATGATGCCGGGATTGGCTTCGCAGGCTTGGTCCATGAGTTCGCCACGGCGGGCAACGAGTTTGAGACCTTCTTCAAACGTGAAAGTTCCGGCAGCGCAATGAGCGGTCATTTCACCGAGGGAAAGGCCTGCTGCGGAAACGGGTTCGAGAGAGGGGATTTTTTCGCGGAGGATTTCGAGCAAGGCGAGTCCGTGGAGGAAGAGGGCGGGTTGGCAATTGCCGGTGCGGGTGAGATCTTCGGCGGGACCCTCAAACATCACTGAGGTCAGCGAACGGTCGAGGACATTGTCTGCTTTTTCGAAGAGGGTCTTGGCTGCGGGATAGGCTTCGACGAGGTCTTTTCCCATGCCGACTTTCTGGGCACCCTGTCCGGAGAATAGGAGAACTGCTTTACTCATGTTGCGACGAGCTAACCTTCTCCGAGCAAGAGGAGCAAGTCACTTAGAGAGCGAACTTTTTGCGTGATGAGATTTTCGGCATCGGACATGAGAGTTTCAAGGGGAAGGTCAAAGTCAGTCAATGCGAAACATTGTTCAAAGAGGGATGTTGTTAAGACTTCGTCGGAGATGTGTCCGGCGACGGCGATGACAGGCTTCCCGAGTTTGTTGGCCAGCTGGGCAACGCCAATTGGGCCCTTGCCCGACAGAGATTGTGCGTCGAGCGATCCTTCACCGGTAATGACAACATCGGCATTGGTGATACGACTTTCCAAATTGAGGGCTTCCGAGACGAGATCGAAACCGGGATGGAGTTTGGCATTCAGAAAATACATCAGGCCAAATCCAAGACCACCCGCGGCACCCGCCCCGGGTTTCACGGCGAGGTCTTTTGCTCCTGTTAAGTCGATCAGGTGGGCGAGAAAGTCCTCGAGAACGGCCTGATCAGCTGGAGTTGCTCCCTTTTGAGGGCCAAAGACCGCGGTAGCTCCGTTGGCACCCAAGACGGGGTTGTCGACATCGCAAGCGACGTCAATGGGAGGCAGGTCAAGGATTTGATCGAGGTCAATGATCGCGAGATCTCGAAGTCCCCCGGGAAACGGAGAAAGTGGTTCTTCGTCCTTGTTGAGGAGCAGGGCGCCGAGGGCATCGGCCATGCCCACTCCGCCATCGTTGGTGGCACTTCCGCCAATTCCGAGCAAGATCCGTTCGACGCCTTTCTGGCCAGCAGCGTGGCGGATCATGAGTCCGGTGCCGTAGGTTGAGGAACGGAGGATGTTTCGGTCTTTCTTGTGAATGAGTTCAAACCCGGAGGCTGAGGCCATTTCCATGACGGCGAGTCCGGAATCTGTGACCGCGTAACGCGATTTTATGGGGCGGTGGAGCGCGTCAATGGTATCGCATTCGACCCATTTGCTACCAAGGGCGGTGAGCATGGTTGCGGTGAAGCCTTCTCCTCCATCCGCGATGGGGCAGAGATCCACCTGGCAGGAAGCGGGGAGACCGGCCATAATGGCTCGGGAGACTTCCGTCGCAGGGAGTGAACCTTTGAATTTGTCGTTGGCGATAAGGACACGCATGAGGAAGGGGAAGTAGGACCGGGGCCAAGCGTTTATCTGACAAAACGGATTGTGAGAGGATAGCGGTAAAATTGGCCCTCGTTGGATTTCACTGCTGCGATAATGGTGAAGACGATAAAGATTACCAGCAGGGCAAACAGAAGCAGGACACCCACAAATATGAGAATCAATATCACTGATACGATGCTATAGATCGTCATGGAGATCTGGAAATTGAGTGCTTCTTTCGCTTGGCTTCCACCGAAGGGCATTTCGTCCTTTTTTATAAGGAAGATGATGAGGGGTCCGAGGATGTTACCGAAAGGAATGCCGAGAAACATGGAGAGTGTTGAGAGGTGGGCAAACATGGCCCACTGCCTTTCAGCTTGAGGAACGCCAGAAGGGTGAGCGGGGGGCTGGGGGTAAGGATTTTCCATAGATTCAGACTAGTGGGTGGTGGTTCGAGGGCTACTACAAACTGAGTGGAAGATTCTCATGGGAAGAGCTGGGATGGGGCTCTGGCGGGATATCGAACAGGGGTGGAGAGACTGTTGTTGAGCCCATGGCGGAGGGGAAGCCTATCTCATTGAGAGCTCTCCCGATTTTGAAAACTGGCAAGCGATTGCTAGCAACATCCCTAGCGGCAGTCCCAGTTTGTTCTCCCGCGCGGGTTGGGTTCCTGACTGGCCGAAGCCCTAACCGAGCCGGCGGTTACAATTTTATTCCGGGAGGCCGTGACCTTTTTAAGGACTGAAGGCGGCACATTATAAATGCCTTTCACGCAGATCACCAGTAGATCTGCACCTCTGTTTACGTCGTTGAAAAATACACCTAACTGGTGGTCTGTGTTTCAAGATCTTTTTTCTTTATCAAGGATGCCCTTGTGATGTTCTTCTATTTAGTGAGGGCCAATTACTGAACCTCTTGAACTCGATAGAAGATCCGGGTTGAATCTGCTGATATCGGAGAGTCGGTGAAGGAAGTTGAGTTTCCACCGCTGGGGTGGGTGTCAGTGATTTCATTCCAAGCCTCCAGATCCGTCGAATAGGAGATGAGGTAATTTTTCTCGGGTTTCGATTGCCAAGTAATTGTAACTGAGGGAACCCCTTCGATTTCCAGATTCTCAATATTGGTAAATTCCAGAGGCACTATTTTATCGCTAATCGCGGACTGCCATAGTTTTGCAACCTCGTCGTCGGTAAGAATCCGTGGACCAGAAATCCATGGAAGCCTCCGCGAAGGAGGGGGAGAAACTCCCGAGTTCACATCGACGGCGAGTCCGCTAGAAAAATCTTGGCCGAATTATTTGGGCCCTCTTTCGGGGTCACCGATTCCTCGTTGGCGATGCGTTGCCGAGTTGTGAGTGATCTAGTAGTCGTCGTCACCGACACCTCGGCGGTAGGCGGCGATTTCGCGGTCGCCAAGGTAGATGAGCAGGATAGCGTCCTCGTTGGAGACAGCCCTGAAGAGATCCATCATGAATTCCTCTTGGCCGGGCCAGGGGTAGACAAAAAAGACATCGACCTCGTTGGGATCGAGGCCGTCGTAAGTGGGAGTAGTGTCGATGGATTCGCCGCGTGAAGTGGTGGCTTCGGGGGGGAGGAGGTCCTTGCCTCCGACGCCGTCACATTCCTCGTATCCTTCGGGGAGGTAGCTGGTGCAGAGAATCTCGACCGGGATGTTGTGATCGTCGGCGAGTTGGTTGGCGAGGTCGGCGAGTTTGGGTTCGATCTCGATGCCGTAGGCCTCGTAGCCGATGAGGGAGGCCATGCAGGTGGCGACTCCGAATCCACAGCCCCATTCGCAGAAGGCATTGCCGCGGATGTGGCCGGCCTCCTTGAGGGAGACCATGGCGGCGTGAACGATGGCAGGATCGCTGGGGAGGTAGCGGGGGTAGCGGCGGCCGAGGCCGGCGCTAAAGAAGTCGTCGCAGCGACGGTCGGCCTCGGCAAGCATGGTGGCGACGTCGTTCGGAACTTCGTCGGGCCTGAGGCGGAGAGTGAGTTGTTCGAGGGACACAGCGATGGATGGTTCAGCCGAGGGCCTAGCCGATGAAGTTGAGGAGGTCCATGTGTGTTTTGACCTTCGTGGCCTTAAGTTTGTCGATCTTGGTGATTGATTGCTAGGAATTTTCTTTTTGGAATGGCGTCATTGAGCGCCGCCAC
>TARA_B110000914_G_scaffold18391_1_pt1 | contig 12637 bp, 15 predicted proteins | sample TARA_B110000914 | Tara Oceans TARA_B110000914 (sample SAMEA4397983) | marine metagenome | biome: Polar Biome; feature: [MES] marine water layer (ENVO:01000295) within the mesopelagic zone...; material: water (ENVO:00002006), including particulate matter (ENVO:01000060) such as......
GTGACGCGGCCATCTCGTGAGGGGTAGTCTCCCGGCGCGACTCCGGTCGCTATCGGCCTCAGGCCGGTTGCGCCGGGACTGCACCAGACCAACCTGGAACATTCGCCCCGAACCTCTGGCGGTCCCCATGCCCTGGCCCACCTCCCGTGACACCGAACTCTTCGGCTACGTCCAGAACGAACTCGAGCGGCAGAACACCACGCTGCAGCTGATTGCATCCGAGAACTTCGCCTCGCCGGCCGTGCTGGAGGCCAGCGGTTCGGTGCTGACCAACAAGTACGCGGAGGGCTACCCGGGAAAGCGCTACTACGGGGGCAACATCCACGTGGACGAGGTCGAGGACCTGGCACGCGAACGGGTCAAGGCCCTGTTCGGAGCCGACCACGCCAACGTCCAGCCCCACTCCGGGGCGAACGCCAACATGGCCGTCTACCAGGCACTCCTGGAGCCCGGCGACACCGTCCTGGGCCTCAGCCTCGACCACGGTGGCCACCTCACCCACGGCTCGCCGGTGAACGCCAGCGGCAAGCTCTACAACTTCGTCTCGTACGGCCTGTCCGGCAGCGACGAGCGCATCGACATGGACGAGCTGCGCGACAGCGCCAAGGCGGCCCGCCCGAAGATGATCGTGGCCGGTGCCACCGCGTACCCGCGCATCATCGAGCCGGCCCCGCTGCGCGACATAGCCGACGAGGTCGGCGCCGTGCTCATGTTCGACGCCGCCCACATCGCCGGGCTGATCGCCGGAGGGGTCCACCCCAACCCGGTGCCGCACTGCGACGTCGTGACCTTCACCACGCACAAGACCCTCCGGGGCCCACGCGGCGGGTGCATCCTCACCCGTGCGGAGTACGCGGCGGTGATCGACAAGGCGATCTTCCCCGGCTCGCAGGGTGGTCCGCTGGAACACCACATTGCCGCCAAGGCCGTGGCGTTCAGGGAGGCGGCCGATCCGTCGTTCGCCGACTACGCCCGCCAGATCGTGGCTAACGCCTCGGCGCTGGCCTCCGCCCTGGTCGGCCATGGCTTCCGCCTGGTCACGGGGGGCACCGACAACCACCTGATGGTCGTGGACCTCCGCACGTTCGACGAGGAGTTGACCGGCGCCGTGGCCCAGACGGTGCTGGACAGGGCCGGAATCACCCTGAACAAGAACACGGTTCCGGATGATCCGCGCTCGCCGTTCGTGACCAGCGGCGTTCGTATCGGTACCCCGTCCACGACCACCCAGGGGATGGCCGAGCCCGAGATGGTCGAGATAGCAGACCTGATCGCCAGGACGCTCCAGGGCCGTGATGACGACTCGGTCGTCGCAGCCGTGCGGGCCGACGTGAACGCCCTCTGCGCCCGATTCCCCGTATACGGAAGCTGAGCGGGACCAGGGTCCATCCGATGTCGGACCCCGGAGCCTGATTCGACATGCCCGGCGTTCTATCCCACCTGATCGTGGCAGCTGTGGCGGCAGTGGTCACCGCTACCGCCACCCCACTGGTCCGACGCTTCGCCGTGGGCTCCGGCCTGCTTGTCGCCCCGGACGAACGCAATGTCCACTCCGAGCCCACGCCGCCGCTGGGAGGAACCGCAATGCTCCTGGGGCTGCTGGCCGGGGTGCTGGCGGCCTGGATGCTGGGGGACTTCAGCGCCGTGTTCGCCGCTCCCTCGGAGATGCTGGGCGTGGTGGCGGCTGCGGTGGTCATCTGCGCCGTCGGGGTCATCGACGACGTCCGACCATTGTCGGCACCGGCCAAGGTGGCCGGGATGGTGCTCTCCGGCAGCGTGTTGTCGCTGTCGGGCGTGTCGCTGGTCGTGCTACGGATCCCGTTCCTCGACGTCGTGCTGCTCTCGCCCGACCTGTCGGCTCTGCTCACCGTGGTCTGGGTGGTGCTCCTGGCCAACGCCATGAATCTGACCGACGGCCTCGATGGCCTGGCGGCCGGAATCGCCGCCATCGCAGCAGCCACCTTCTTCCTCTACGCCCTGCGCCTGGGTGACGAGGGCCTGCTCTTCGATGGCAATCCGGGGTCGGTGCTGGCCGTCATCGTGGTCGGGATCTGTGTCGGGTTCCTGCCACACAACGTGCATCCCGCACGGATCTTCATGGGAGATGGTGGGGCCCTCCTCCTGGGACTGCTGATGGCCGCCGCCACGGTGTCGGTGGGTGGACGGACCGAGGCGGCCTACAGCGGGCAGTCGTTCTTCTTCTTCGCTCCGGTGTTCATACCCGTCGTGATCCTCGGGGTGCCGCTGTTCGACATGGCCTTCGCCGTCCTGCGCCGGGTGGCCACGCCGGGCCTGCGGGTCACCGACGCCGACAAGGAACACCTCCACCACCGCCTCCTGCGCCTGGGCCATGGCCATCGCCGGGCCGTGCTGATCCTCTGGGGCTGGACGGCCCTCCTCTCGGGCTTCGTGCTCTGGCCCACCTACTCGGGTGACGGCGATGCAATCGTGCCCATCGGGGTGCTGGCCCTGGGTCTGGGCCTCTTTACGGTGCTGCACCCGCGCTTTCGGGCGTCGCCGGCCGGTGTGACCGATTCAGGGGTTGCCGGAGGGGGAGTTGGTGATTAGATTCACAAGCGCGTTCGGGGACCTCATGGTCACCGGACCGCCACGTACGACGACCATGGGCCCTGTGGCGCCCGCTGGTGGAGGACTTTCCCGATGGCGCAGGCCAGAACGCGTGAAGTGCAGGAGGGTTCAGGCGATGCTTTCGCCGCTGCCTTCGAGCTCGTCGCGACGCCTGCCATCTTCGGCTTTCTGGGCTGGCTCCTGGACGGTCGCCTCGGCACCACACCGATCTTCACCGTCGCCTTCGTCGTGATCGCCCTCGCCTACGCCTCATGGCGACTGGCCCACGACTACGGCCAGAGCCTCGAGCGGGCCCGTGTGCAACGACAGGCCGCCTGGCGAGCCGAGGGCTCCCCGCTGTGAGCACGAACGTGAACGTGGAATCCGACGCCCCCGAGTCGGCCATTGCCCGCGACCTGGTTCGTCGGGCGCTCTACGTGGCGCCGGCGTTCCTCCTCATGGGCCTGCTGGGTTGGGGCACCAGCGGCCTGTTCTCCGCAGCCCTCGGCCTTGCGCTGGTGGCCATCAACTTCCGTCTGGGAGCAGCGATCATCACCCGCGCCTCGCAGATCTCGCTGAACGCCCTGTTCGGTGCGGTCCTGGGTGGCTACATCGTGCGGCTCGGCCTCATGACCGCAGTCGTGCTGGTCGTCAAGGCCGGCGGCTGGCTGGCCACCGTCCCATTCGCAGTAACCCTGCTTGTCACCCATCTCGGTCTGTTGACCTGGGAATCCCGGCACGTCGCAATGACGCTCGCCGCTCCCGGCCTCCGCAGTAGATCCCCACAGGAGAAGCGCTCCACGTGAACGTGCTCGCACTCGAGTTCCCGCCCATCAGCCACCTCTTCGAGTGGCCTGAGATCGCGTTCCACGGGACCTTCTACGCCATCAACAAAACGGTCCTGATCTACATCGCAGCGGTGGTCATAACCTCGGCGATCTTCCTCCTCGCCGGCAGGAAGACAGACTCGCTGGTACCGGCCGGGATCCAGCACGTGGCAGAGGCCGGGGTGACCTTCATCGAGGAGTCGGTGGTCATGGAGACCATTGGCGAGGAGGGCAAGAAGTTCATGCCCTTCCTCACCACGATGTTCTTCTTCATCCTCTTCTCCAACATCTTCGAGGTCATTCCGGGCATCCAGTTCCCCGCCAACAGCCGCATGGCCATTCCGATCACGTTGGCCCTGGTCGTGTGGGTCATCTACAACTACGTGGGCATCAAGTCCCAGGGCCTCGGCGGCTACCTCAAGAACTCGCTGTTCCCCCCGGGCGTCCCGGTGGCGCTGTACCTGATCGTGACCCCGATCGAACTGGTGTCGACCTTCATCGTGCGGCCCTTCTCCCTGGCCATCAGGCTCTGGGCCAACATGGTCGCCGGCCACCTCCTGCTGGTCACCTTCGCCATCCTCAGCCACACCATGTTCACAAGTGGCATCGTCGGCAAGGTGGGTTCCATCGCCCCCTTCGCCATGCTCACCATGATGACCGGCTTCGAGATCCTCGTTTCGGTCCTTCAGGCCTTCATCTTCACGATCCTGACCGCCGTCTACATCGGCGGTTCGATGCACCCCGCCCACTAGGGCACCAAGATCGCCGCCCGCCATCCGGCGGGCACGAGACCACCTACCAACACAAGATCTCCGGACCGGAATCACCGGCCGGGTTCCATGAGACAAACAGGAGAATCCAAGTGCTGAACGTTCTGGCGCAGACGGCAGCTGGCGAAATGCTCGAGGGCCTCAAGGCCATCGGTGCCGGCCTCGGCTATGGCCTCGCGGCCATTGGCCCGGGTATCGGTATCGGAACGGTGGTCGGAAACGCCATCTCGGCGATGGCCCGCCAGCCCGAGTCCGCAGGCATGGTCCGGACCACGATGTTCCTGGGCATTGCCTTCACAGAGGCTCTGGCCCTCATCGGTTTCGTCGTCTTCATCCTCCTGATGCCCTGATCCGGGTCTGACGAGCAGAGACGAGACGAACCTATGACCAACCGACGGAACCGCCTGCTGGCGGCCCCGCTCCTCGCCCTTCTGGCGCTCCTGGCCTTTGCCGGCCCGGCAGCCGCTTCGGGGGAGAGCGTCGGGTCCTGTATGGCCGAGAAGCTCGAAGAACTGATCGAGGAGAGCCACGGTGACCTCGACGAGGTCCGGCACGAACTCCACGAGGAGGACGTACAGGACGACCTCGAGGCCTGTGTAGAGGCGCCCAGCCCGATCCTGCCTGAGACGAACGAGATCATCTGGGGAGGCGCCGCCTTCCTGATCCTCTTCGTTCTGATGGTCAAGAAGGGCTTCCCGGCCGTCAAGGGTGCGATGGACGCCCGGGCCGAGAAGATCCGGAGCGACCTTGACGCCGCTGAGCAGGCCAGGGTGGACGCACAGTCCGTCCAGTCGGACTACGAGGCACGGCTGGCCGATGCCAAGACCGAGGCCTCCAGGCTGATCGACGAGGGCCGTGCCGACGCCGACCAGGTTCGTACGGGCCTGATCACCCAGGCCGAAGCCGACGCAGCGGGGATCCGCGAGCGTGCCGCTTCCGAATCAGCAGCAGCCAAGGCCCAGGCAATCGCGGACCTCCGGTCCGAGGTGGCCGGTATCGCCCTCGGCGCCGCCGAGCGTGTCGTGCAGGCCAGCCTCGATGCAGAGGTCCAGGGCAGGCTCATCGACGCCTACATCGACGAGGTGGCCGGCACCGATGGCTGATCCCAGGGTGGCCGGCTACGCCGAGGCGCTGTTTGCCGTCGCGGCGGCTGAGGGAGATCCCTCTGTCGTCGAGGACGAGCTGTTCAGGTTCGCCCAGGCGCTCCGCTCCGACGACAGCCTCGGTTCCACTCTGGCTGACACCGGGCTGCCGCTGGCACGCCGCCTCCAGGTAATCGAGGACCTGCTTGGCTCCAGGGCCTCCGCCGTATCCACGGCGCTGGTCTCGATGGTGGTCGGTGCAGGACGCACCGCCGAACTGCCTGCCATCGTGGATGCCATGGTCGAGCGTGGTGCCGCATCGCGCAACAAGACGGTTGCGACCGTTCGGAGCGCGGTCGACCTGACCGCCGACCAGAGCGAACGCCTGGCCGCCGCCATCAACACCCGGACCGGTCGCGACGTCGAGGTGAGGGTGGTCATTGATCCCTCCGTGCTCGGCGGAGTGGTCACCGAGATCGGCGACGACATCATCGACGGCAGCGTCCGACGCCGCCTCAACCAGCTCCGCGAGAGCTTTCGCTAGGCCACGGGCCAGAGACTAGAGAGACACATCATGTCTGAACTGACGATCGACACGTCCGACATCGCATCAGCGATCCGCAAGAACCTGGAAGGGTTCGAGCCGAGCCTCGAGCAGACCCAGGTGGGTCGGGTGCTCGAGGTGGGCGATGGCATCGCACGCGTCTCTGGCCTTCCCGGCGTGGCGGTCAACGAGCTGCTCCAGTTCGAGAGCGGAACGTTCGGCCTGGCACTGAACCTCGACGAGCACTCGATCGGTGCCGTGGTCCTCGGCGAGGTTGACGACATCGAAGAAGGCCAGACGGTCCGTGCCACAGGCAACCTCCTGTCGCTGCCCGTCGGCGACGGCCTCCTGGGCCGCGTCGTGAACGCCCTGGGCGAGCCGATCGACGGCAAGGGACCGCTGAGCAACGTCCAGACCCGCCGCATGGAGATCCAGGCGCCGGGCATCATGGGTCGCAAGCCCGTGCACGAGCCGATGCAGACCGGCATCAAGTCAATTGACTCTCTCATTCCGATCGGGCGCGGCCAGCGGGAGCTGATCATCGGCGACCGCAAGACCGGCAAGACGACGATCGCCATCGACACGATCATCAACCAGGCCGGGCAGGGCCTGAAGTGCGTCTACGTGGCCATTGGCCAGAAGGCCTCGACTGTCGCCCAGACGGTGGCGGTCCTGGAGGCCCACGGTGCAATGGAGTACACGGTCGTGGTGGTAGCCCCGGCGTCCGATCCTGCACCTTTCAAATACCTCGCCCCGTACGCGGGTTGCGCCATTGGCCAGCACTGGATGGACAACGGCGAGCATGCCCTGGCCGTCTACGACGACCTCTCCAAGCAGGCCGAGGCCTACCGTCAGATGTCGCTGCTGCTGCGCCGCCCGCCGGGCCGTGAGGCCTACCCCGGCGACGTCTTCTACCTCCACAGCAGGCTGCTGGAGCGTGCCGCCAAGCTCAGCGATGAACTTGGCGCCGGTTCCATGACGGCCCTGCCGGTCATCGAGACCAAGGCCGGCGACGTCTCGGCGTTCATCCCGACCAACGTGATCTCGATCACCGACGGGCAGATCTTCCTGCAGGACGACCTCTTCAAGTCGGGCGTGCGGCCTGCCGTGGACGTCGGCATCTCGGTGTCGAGGGTCGGCTCGGCCGCCCAGATCAAGGCCATGAAGACCGCGGTGGGCACGCTCAAGTCGGACCTCCAGCAGTTCCGAGAGCTCGAGTCCTTTGCCGCCTTCGGATCGGATCTGGATGCCGTATCCCAGAACCAGTTGGACCGTGGTTACCGCCTCACCGAGCTCCTGAAGCAGGGCCTCAACTCGCCGCTGGTCGTCGAGGAGCAGGTCGTCCTTATCTGGGCCGGTACCCGTGGCCACCTGGATGCCTTCGAGGTGGCCGACGTGAAGCGATTCGAGGTCGAGGTGCTCGAGTGGTTCCGAACACGTCACAGCGACGTCCTCGCCGACATCCGGACAAGCGGGAAGATCGCAGACGAGGATGCCTTCGAGGCACTCATCGGCGCCTTCGCCGAGCAGTTCCAGGGTTCAACACAGGCAGACGGGAAGGCTCCCGGCGCCGAGTCGGCCGATCTCGAGTCGAGCATCGTGGATTCCACCACGACGCTGCCCGAAGAGGACATCTCGGAGACCGAGTGAGCACGTTGACCCATCCGCAGGGCCTCACGGCCCATGTCTTCGTCCCTGCGACGGGTGACCTCCTGATGATGGGAGCGTCGCGTGGCAGGCGGTAGGGAGCGGGTACTGCGGCGCCGCATCAGCAGCGTCCAGAACACCAAGAAGATCACACGCGCCATGGAGCTGATCGCCGCTACGCGCGTCGTGAAGGCCCAGCAGCGTGCCCGTGCGGCCAAGCCCTACGCCGAGCAGATCACCTCGGTGATCGAGAATCTCGCTGCGGGTGGTGCCGAGGTGGACCATCCGCTGCTGCGTCAGGCCGAGAAGGTCGAGCGCGTCGGAGTTGTCGTGATCTCCTCGGATCGCGGCCTGGCCGGCCCGTACAACACGGCCGTCATCCGGGCAGCGGAACGCCAGGTACTCAACGCCAGGTCGGAGGGCGCCGACTATGCCCTGATTGTGATTGGCAAGAAGGCCAGGGACTACTTCAGGTTCCGCAACTTCACGATCGACTCCTACACGGATGGCATCAGCGACAACCCCACCTACGAGGACGCCCGCCGGGTGGCCGAGACGGTCGCCTCGATGTTCACCCTCGGACGCGTGGACCGCGTCGAGCTGGTCTACACCGAGTTCATGAGCATCGGCAGCCAGAAGGTCGCCACCCGTCGCTTCCTTCCCCTGGAGAGCACCGAGACCATTGCCGCCGCGGGTGGTGGCGAAGCCGGCGTGAGCGGTGCCTTCGAGTTCGAACCGTCCCCCGAGGCCGTGCTGGCCGCCCTGTTGCCCCGCTATGTGGAGGCCCGCCTGTTCGGCGCCCTGCTGGAGTCGGCGGCATCAGAGCACGCCAACCGACAGCGCGCCATGAAGGCGGCCACCGACAATGCCGAAGAACTGATCACCAAGCTCTCCCGGGAAATGAACCGGGCCCGCCAGGATTCGATCACCACCGAGATCATGGAGATCGTGAGTGGTGCTGAGGCACTCGGATCAGATGACGAGACCGAAGACAGGCCCGTCGCCGTTGGCGTCGAGGCCTGAGCAGACACGTACGAGAACGAAGAAGGGCACAGGAGCAACAAATGACTGACACAGCTCTCGCCGACGGTCACATCGTCGGCATCGCCGGACCGGTGATCGACGCCGAGTTCCCAGTGGGGGACCTCCCGCGGATCAACACGGCGGTGGAGTTCGACGTCGTGATCGACGGCAATGAGATCACCATCGTGGCCGAGGTGGCCCAGCAGATCGGCGACAGCCGGGTGCGGGCGATCGCCATGAAGCCCACCGATGGCCTGACCCGCGGTACCGCAGTGCGCAACACCGGCAGGGGCATCAGCGTGCCGGTCGGTGACGCCACTCTCGGCCACGTGTTCAGCGTGACCGGCGAGGGTCTGGACGATCCGACCGCCGGCGAGGGTGCCGAACGCTGGGAGATCCACCGTCCGCCTCCGTCGTTTGACTCCCTTGAGCCCAAGGCGCAGATGTTCGAGACCGGCGTGAAGGTCATCGACCTTCTCACCCCGTACATGCAGGGCGGCAAGATCGGCCTGTTCGGCGGCGCCGGCGTAGGCAAGACCGTCCTCATCACCGAGATGATCAACCGCGTGGCCACCAACCACGGTGGCGTGTCGGTGTTCGCAGGCGTGGGCGAGCGGACCCGTGAGGGCACCGACCTCCGTCTGGAGATGGAGGAGTCCGGCGTGCTGGAGAAGGCCGCCCTGGTCTTCGGCCAGATGGACGAGCCGCCCGGCGTGCGCCTCCGCGTGGCCCTGTCGGCCCTCACCATGGCTGAGTACTTCCGCGACGTGCAGGGCCAGGACGTGCTGCTGTTCGTCGACAACATCTTCCGGTTCGTGCAGGCCGGCTCCGAGGTCTCCACCCTTCTGGGTCGCATGCCGTCGGCCGTGGGCTACCAGCCCACGCTGGCTGACGAGATGGGCGACCTGCAGGAGCGGATCACGACCACACGTGGCCGGTCGATCACCTCGATGCAGGCTGTGTACGTGCCCGCCGATGACTACACGGACCCGGCACCGTTCACGTCGTTCACCCACTTCGACGGCACGACCGAGCTGAGCCGTGACATCGCAGCCCTGGGCATCTACCCGGCCGTGGATCCGCTGGCATCCACGTCCACGATCCTCACCCCGGAGGTCGTTGGCCAGAAGCACTACGACACGGCCCGTCGTGTCCAGGAGATCCTCCAGCGCTACAAGGAGCTCCAGGACATCATTGCGATCCTCGGCCTTGACGAGCTCTCCGAGGAGGACCGGATCACGGTTTCGAGGGCCCGCAAGGTCCAGAGGTTCCTGTCCCAGCCGATGAACGTGGCCGAGGTCTTCACCGGCCTGCCGGGTGTCACCACCCCGGTCGCCGAGACTGTGGACTCGTTCGCCGCCATCGTGGACGGCGAGCTGGACGATCTGCCTGAGCAGGCATTCCTGAACGTCGGCGGTGCCGACGATGCGCGGCGCAAGGCCCGCGAACTCCAGGGCTGATAGCGACCATGACGTTCCAGATCGAGCTGGTCTCGCCAGAGTCCATCTCCTACAGCGGCGAGGCCGAGATGGTCGTCGCCCGGACCCTGGATGGGGGCGACATCGCCTTCCAGCCCGGTCATGTGCCCTTCATCGGCGTGCTGGCGGTCTGGTCAGTGGACGTGATCCGCCCCGACGGGGAACGCGACACGATCGCCGTCCACCAGGGCTTCGTCCAGGTGGCAGGCACGAAGGTGAGCGTCCTCTCGGACGTGTCCGAGTCCGCCGACCAGATCAATGTGGAGCGGGCCCGTGCGGCGAAGTCGACCGCCGAGACCGCTCTTGTGGCCGACAGGGACGACGCTGATGCTGCAGGCGCTCTGGCCCGTGCCGAACTGCGCCTCCGGGTGGCCGGCGCCGAGGCCTGAGCCGGGCCGTCAGGCCTCAGTAGGCAGGCGAGAACGACTCCAGCTTGTCCAGGGCGTGGTGGGCGTCGATCATCCGCACCGTGCCGGACCGTGAGCGCATGACAAGCGACTGGGTGTAGGCCGTCCCCGAGGTGTAGTGCACGCCCTTGACCAGATCTCCATCGGTGATGCCGGTGGCTGAGAAGAAGCAGTTGTCGCCCGCCACGAGATCGTCGGTGGTCAGGACCCGGTTCAGGTCATAGCCAGCCTCCGTCGCAGCGTTGCGCTCAGCCTCGTTGCGTGGCCATAGGCGACCCTGTATGGCGCCCCCCATGCACTTGAGGGCTGCAGCTGAGATGACGCCTTCGGGCGTGCCTCCGATGCCGAACAGCACGTCGGCTCCCGAGTGGGGCCATGCCGACGAGATGGCGCCGGCCACGTCGCCGTCCGGGATGAGCCGGATGCGCGCACCGGCCTCCCTCACTTCGGAGATCAACTTGGCGTGGCGGTCCCGGTCCAGTATCACGGCCGTGAGGTCCCTGACATCCTCGTGCTTGGCTTCGGCGATGCGCTTCAGGTTCTCGGCGACCGACTCGTTGATGTCGATCACGTCGGCACATTCCGGGCCGACGGCGATCTTTTCCATGTAGACGCACGGTCCCGGGTCGAACATGGTGCCGCGGTCGCTCACGGCGATCACGGCTATGGCGTTGGCCCTTCCCAGCGACGTCAGGGTGGTGCCGTCGATGGGGTCCACGGCGATGTCCGCGGCCGGCGGTTGTCCGTTGCCGATGCGCTCGCCGTTGAAGAGCATCGGTGCCTCGTCCTTCTCGCCCTCGCCGATGATGACGACGCCGTCCATGGTGACGGTGTCCAGCACATGGCGCATGGCGTCCACGGCGGCGGCGTCGGCTCCCTCCTTGTCGCCCCTGCCCATCCAGCGGGAGGCGGCCAGCGCGGCGGCCTCGGTGACCCTGCAGAGGTCGAGGGCGAGGTTGCGGTCGGGTACCTGGGCGTTGGCGGTCATGGAGGGTGAACCTAGCCCCGTCGGCGTGGGGCCGGGTTGTCGACGCCGGGGCGTGCACGGGTGCCGGGCGGTGGCAGGATGGCTCCCATGTCATGGTGCTTCCAGTGCGGGATCCAGTATTCGATGGGCGTTGACGACTGTGTGGAATGCGGTGTGGCCCTCGTTGACGAGGCACCGGTTGATGCGGCCGACGTCGGCGCCAGCGGCGAGGACCAGATGACCTACGAGTTGCACGAGTGGGCGGGGGAGAGCCGCCGGATCCTGGACCAGCTCCTGACCGCTGCCGGCACTGCCCACGCCTGGCAGGGTGCGACCCTGGTGGTGAGGGTGGCTGACGAGGAGGCCGTGGACCTGGCCGTCGCCGAGGCCGCCGACGCGGGGGGTCCGGCGCTGGATCCAGAAGCCGAGAAGCTGGCCTACGAGATGGATGGTTGGGCGGCTGACGAGCAGTCGGCGTTCAGCGAGCTGCTGGGGCGCCTGGGCATCCCCCACGAGTTCGACGCCGAGGGGGACCTCCTGGTCCTGGTGGCTGACGAGGAGTCGGTGGAATCAGCGCTGGATGCCTTCCAGGCCGGAGCCGACGACCGTCCTGAGCTGGAGGGCCTGGGCGCCAACCGTCTTCTCAGCGACATGTTCGTGGCGTGTGACCGGCTCCGTAAGGACGCCCGGGACCTCACGGGCATCGAGCAGCTCATCGAACTGGTCCCGGTGCTGGTTGAACACCGGCCGCCGTTCGGCATCGACGGGCAGTTGTGGAACGCCCTGGGAGAGCGGACCTCTGAGTTGGTGGCGCTGTTGGGCATCGGTGATGCCGAGGAGTCCGAGGTGAGCGGCCTGGCCGGTGGCCTGACCGAGGTGCTCCGCAACCTGACCTGATCCCCGTGCCGGGCCTCGGAGGTACGGCTGGAAGATCCTGAGCGGCCAGGTTGTGACGATGCCCCTCCGTGGGGGAATCTCTGATCCCGGTCGGGATCGGCCCGATCTGACAGCGAAGGGCAGGATCATGCGTTTCATACAGATCATGGAGTACGAGCAGGACCCGGGCGAGGCGCTGGCTGAGTTGCATGGATACGCCGAGCAGGCGGGCGACGAGATCACCGTGCAGCGGGCCACCGTGTGCGGCGACCGCGACAAGCCGGGGGTGACGGTGGTGATCGCCGAGTTCGAATCCTGGGAGTCGGCCAAGGTCAACGACGAGCAGGAGATAACCCAGGAGGGAGCGGAGAACGCTCCGGACGACACCACCTACCGAAACCTCGACGTGGTCGGCATTGTCGAGATGTAGGCGGCTGGGCACCGGATT
>TARA_B110000914_G_scaffold148761_1_pt1 | contig 12480 bp, 11 predicted proteins | sample TARA_B110000914 | Tara Oceans TARA_B110000914 (sample SAMEA4397983) | marine metagenome | biome: Polar Biome; feature: [MES] marine water layer (ENVO:01000295) within the mesopelagic zone...; material: water (ENVO:00002006), including particulate matter (ENVO:01000060) such...
ACGAAGCGTGATGTGATCGTGACTCAACGCGAGTCGGTCGCTACCACAGCACAACTTATCGAATTGTCCAACGGGAAACCGCTGGCCGAAGTGCTGGCGCGCGGCGGCAAAGCCTGGATGGAGTCGGGATTGGAGTCTGGTGTCATGGTCGACGCCCTCTTCACCAACACAATTGGCCGAGCGCCATCCGAGCGCGAAAAACAATCCGCAGAAGAGATTATCGGGGCCCCGGCCTCAACGCAGGGGGTCGAAGACCTCTTCTGGATGCTGGCGATGCATCCCGAGTTTCAGTTAATCCACTAACAAATCTATGAATCCCAACCGCCGCGACTTCCTCTCATCCGCTTCGACCGCAACCCTCGGGGCGCTGGCCGCTGGTTATCCTGCAACTACCGCGGCGGCTAGAGCCAAAGAGGGATCGCTCAACGCCACCGCCGACACCGTGATCGTCCTCTGGCTTGCCGGCGGGATGGCCAGCACCGACACTTTTGATCCAAAACGCTACACGCCCTACGAGAAGGGGCTCGATCCGAACCGCGTCCTCTCCACCTTCCCTTCCATCGACACCGCGGTCGACGGCCTAAAGTTCAGCCAAGGCCTTGAGAAGATCGGTGCCGTGATGGACCGCGGCACACTCATCAAAACCTACCGCGCCGCCGACCTCGGCTTTATCCTGCACAGCCGCCACCAATACCACTGGCACACTGCCTACGAGCCGCCGCTCACGGTCGCTGCCCCACATATCGGTTCGTGGATTTCGCGCACGCTCGGGCCGCTCAACCCGGATCTTCCCGCCTTCATCGACATCGGGCAGACCTTCGACGGCGGCGAGAAAGAGGCGCTCCAAGCGTTCCATACCTCCGGATTCCTCGGAAGTGAGTTCGCACCGTTCTTCCTTGTGGAACCGGACCAAGCCGTCGAGGCCGTCAAGCCGCCAGTGGGTATGAGCGACACGCGCTTCGCCAATCGCTACCAGGCATATAAGAAAATACTCGCCGACAGCCCGATCCACAAACATGGCTCCGAGCACCAGCGCGAGTCGCTGTTGAGATCGGTCGACGACGCGCACCGTCTACTCTCAAGCCCCAAGGCGCGACAGGCTTTCGACCTGAGCCAAGAACCGAAGGAAAGCTACGACACTTACAAAGTCGGCGGTCGCTTCGGCCTCGGTTGCCTACTAGCGCGGCGACTCACCGAGGCTGGCGCGCGCTTCATCGAAGTCACCCACGGCTACTACCCGTTCAAGTACTGGGACACGCACGACAACGGCCACTCGAAAATAAAAGAGCTCAAAGCCATGATCGATGCGCCGATCGCCCAGCTGGTGCTCGACCTCGAGGCGCGCCAGTTGCTCGACCGCACGCTGATCGTGGTTGCCAGCGAGTTCAGCCGCGACATGATGACGGAGGGAAAACCAGAGAAGAAGGTCAAGGATCAGGTCAGCATCCCACACCGGATCGAGGGACCCCAGCACTACGGCATGCACCGCCACTTCACCGGCGCCGGCAGCGTCTTAATGTTCGGCGGGGGCGTGAAGAAGGGATTCGTCTACGGCGAGACGGCCGACGAGCGCCCCTGCACCACCGTGAAAGATCCGATCAGCACAGCGCAGTTACACGCTAGTATCTACCGCGCCCTCGGCATCCCGCACGACCACCACTACGACGTCGAGCAGCGACCATTCTACGTAACCCCTGACGGAACTGCCGAACCGGTGATGGATCTCTTTGGGTAAAGATTTGACCTAATCCGTTTCGTTGTGCGCCCGCTCCTCCAACATCTGCTGCTTCTACTCAGCTCCTGTCTTTTGATACCGCAGCCTGTTTCTGGGAAGGGACTGCCTCTGGCAATTTTCGGAGGCGAAAAAAAAGATACCTTGCTCGCCCTTCTAGAAGGCGGCGCAGACGTGAATGCAAAAGAATCGAATGGAATGCTTCCACTGGACGCTGTAGAATATGGCCGCTCCAGAATTAGCAGTTGGAGGGATGAAACCATTGAACTCCTCCGCAAACGTGGCGGGAAGACAAAGGAGGAGTTGCAAGACCTATCCGCGCCGATCAAAAAGTTAAACTCCACGGCCGACCTTGCACTCTTTGGAGCGGTCATGCGGAACAACGTTGAGGCTGCAAAAAAAGCGCTGGCCAACGGTGCTGATGTGAATGCGAGAGGAATAATGGCCAGCGAAAACACTCCTTTGATTCACGCCGCCACTGCGAGGGCAAAGAAATGAAACCTATTACGAAAGCCTTCCTTCTGTTTTGCTTGTTCGTCGCTGTGCTCAATGCCTCCGCGGAAAAGCTCAACGTCCTCTTCATCGTCTCGGAGGACAACGGGCCGGAGATCGGATGCTACGGCGCCCCGGTTCAAACCCCGTTCCTTGACAACTTGGCCAAGGAGGGAACCCTTTTCCGGAATGCTTACGTTGCTCAAGCGGGATGCTCCCAGTCCCGGGCCGCTTTCCTGACCGGGCTTTATCCACACCAAAACGGACAGATCGGTTTGGCGACCTGGAAATACGCAATGTTCTCCGAGAAGATCCCGAACATCGTTAAGACCTTGGGCAAGGCGGGGTACCGTACCGGGAATATCGGCAAACTGCACGTTAACCCGGAAAAGGCTTTCCCTTTTAATTTCAAAGCCATTCCAAGCGCTAATTTCAGCCGCAAGGGCATGTCTGCCTATGCGGAAAATGCGAAGAAGTTCATCAAGTCATCCAAGAGACCGTTTTATTTGCAGGTCAATTATCCGGATGCTCACCGTCCCTTCATCAAGTCGGTGGACGGACTGCCGGCCAAGCCATTGACCGGTCAAGACGTGGATGCCATTCCCTTCATTGGGATCAACCACCCCGAGCTTCGTCAGCAAAGCGCGGACTATTACAACTGCATGATGCGCCTCGATTCTTACCTTGGGGATTTGCTTGGCGTCCTGGCCGAATCCGGAAAGGCAAAGAATACGGTGGTAGTCTATATCGGTGATCACGGCGCGGACGTCATGCGTGGAAAACGGACATCCTACGAGGGTGGGGTAAGGATACCCATGATCATCCGCTGGCCAGGAGGAAAGAGCGGGCAGGATAGGAAGGAATTGGTGAGTACGCTCGATCTCTTTCCGACCTTTTGTGAAATCGCCGGAGTCAAGGCACCCCGCTCACTGGTTGGTCGGTCCCTCAAGCCAATCGTGGAGGGCAAAAGCCCAAAATGGCGGGAATATCTTTTCACGGAGTTTCATTTGCATTCCAACCACAACCCCTGGCCCCAGCGCGCGGTACGGGACCAACGCTACAAGTTGATTTACAATCCCCTGGCCGGGCAAGTGAATCCGGGCTATGCCTTTACTATGGGCAAGAAATTCTTCCAGGCTCCGGAAGACGAACTGTTGGCCGTAGCCGGCAAGGAGGTCAGGGAGGCTTACCAATTAATGAAGAAACCTCCCCGCTATGAATTGTACGATCTGCGAGTCGATCCCTACGAGTTCAGGAACCTGTCGGATGATCCGGACCATGCCAAGACCCGGGACCGTCTCATTGGCAAACTCGAGAATTGGCAGGAGGAAACGGGGGACGCCTTGAGGGATCCTGCTGCCGCCCGTCGCCTGTTCGACTTGATCGTCAAGGCGGGTACGGGCAAGCGCAAAGCCTTGGATTATTCTTTCATGACAAAGGAAGCGAAATGAGACCCCACCGCCTCTTGAGCCTATCGATTTTCCTGTCGGCGACCTTGTGGGCGAGCGAGCGACCCAACATCTTGTTTGTTGCGGTCGATGATCTGCGTCCGGCTTTGGGGTGCTATGGTGACAAGACCGCGGTCACTCCGAATCTGGACAAGCTTGCCCGGGAGGGCATCCTTTTCGAGCGGGCCTATTGTCAATTGGCCGTTTGCAGTCCATCCCGTCTCTCGCTGATGACCGGCCGTCGTCCGGACTCGATCCGGGTATGGGACCTGGGCACCCATTTTAGGAAGGCCGTTCCCGATGCGGTCACCCTTCCTCAGCTCTTCAAGCAAAACGGGTACCATACTCGGTCGATTGGAAAGATTCTCCATGGGAGCGGTTCCCCTTCCAAGGATCCGGTCTCCTGGAGCGTCGATCCTGTCCATGACGTAAACCGCGATCCCAGATTCCGCTATGCGACCGCAAGGAACCTCAAGGGCAAGGGATTGAAGAGAAGCGCATCGGAAAGCGCGGAGGTGCCCGACGGGACCTATATGGATGGTCTGATCTGCGAGGAGGCAGAAAAAGCCTTGAGGCAACATGGTAAAAATTCCTCCCCCTTCTTTCTGGCGGTTGGGTTCAAGAAGCCACACCTTCCCTTTTGCGCCCCGAAGAAATATTGGGACCTTTACGACCGGCAGAAGATTCCCTTCCCGGCAAACCCCGGGCATCCCGAGGGGGCCCCCGAGTTGGCGACCCGAAGTTGGAGAGAACTGGAAGGATACACCGACGTTCCGGAAGACGGTAAGTTGAGCGAAAAAAAGATCAGGGAGCTCAGGCATGGTTACTATGCCTGCGTGAGCTACGTCGACGCCTTGGTCGGACGCCTCCTCAAGCAATTGGAAGCTTCCGGCCTTGCTGAAAATACGGTCGTTTGTCTATGGGGGGATCATGGTTTTCATCTGGGGGAACAGGGCTTGTGGACCAAGGCCAATAACTACGAGCTGTCCGCCCGGGTCCCCTTGCTCTTGCGCTATCCCGAAAAAATCAAAGCGGGCAAAAGATCCGGGGCCTTGGTCGAATTGGTGGACGTTTATCCTACCTTGGTCCGACTTTGCGGGCTGAAGGCACCGGCCGGCCTGGAGGGAATAAGCCTGACGCCCTTGATGGAAAAGCCTGGGCTGATTTGGAAAAATGCTGCCTTTACCCAGTATCCCCGTTCGTTGAAGTCTCACCGGCATCGCGGATCGGGGGACGTCATGGGCTATGCCGTCCGTACGGATACCCATCGTTACATCGAGTGGCGCGAGGGATTGGACGGCAAGGTTTTGCATCGCGAACTCTACGACCACCGGAAGGATCCGCAGGAGATGAAGAACCTCGGCGGCCTCGAGCAGAACAAGGAGACCGTTGCCAAATTGGCCGAAGTTCTAGCCAATGGTTGGCGCGGGGCGCTTCCCCCAGATACCTCAAAGCCATGAAGAACTTACCCGTCCTTCTCGTGTTTGTGCTCAGTGCGTTCCTTCAAGCCAAGGAGGTTCGAAAACCGAACGTCCTCTTTATCGCCATCGACGACATGAACGACGGCATTACTCTTTTTGGCAAGGACAGGCCCTTCAAGACCCCGAACCTCGAAAAACTGGCTAAACGGGGGGTGTTCTTTTCACGGGCCTACTGCTCGTCACCTGCCTGTAACCCTTCCCGGGCCTCCGTCCTAACCGGCAAGCGCCCCCACCTAAGCGGCGTATATGGCAACAAGACGAACTGGAGAAAGGCCTGCCGTGAGGTCGCTACCTTACCCGAGTACTTCCGTAGCTACGGTTACCATGCGGAGGGCTATGGAAAGGTGTATCATCATCATGGGAACGGAGAGTTCAACGACCCCAAGGCCTGGGACAAGTTCCGTAAGATGGATTCTCAATTTATGCCCGTGGCCAAGCTGAACGGGGCCAAGAGATATGGTTCGCGTAACACCGACTGGGGGCCTTGGCCGAAAGATGAAGAAGAGAGCAAGACCATCGATTTCAAATCGGTGAGCTATGCTGAGGAGGCCCTTGCCCGCAAACAGGGCAAGCCCTTCTTTTTGGCCTGCGGAATCTTCAAGCCCCATTCCCCCTTCTTCGCTCCGCCCAAGTACCATGCCCTCTATGAAGGTGGGGTCGACATGCCCCTTCTCAAAAAGGACGATTGGGACGATTTGCCTGCGGGAGCAAGCAAGCTGATGAATGCAAAGAAGTGGTTTTGGAAAGGGATGGAAAGCTTGGAGGAAAAGCAACCCGGTTCCTACCGTAGATTTGTGAAGGCCTATGCCGCATGCTGCACCTTCGGCGATGCCTCAGTCGGCCGGTTGATCGAGGCCCTTGACCGGAGCGGGCAGGCAGGGAACACGATCATCGTTCTTTGGTCCGATCATGGGTTCCATCTCGGGGAGAAGGAGCATATTGAGAAGTTCGCTCTTTGGGAAAAGGCCAATCATATTCCTTTGATCATCGTTGATCCGAGAAAGCCCAAGAGCGCGGGTATGGTGTGCTCCAGTCCGGTTGATCTTACAAGCATGTATCCGACCTTGCTTGAATTGTGCGGTTTGCCTGCCAACTCCGCAAATGATGGAATCAGTATTGCGGATCAGGTGAGCGACCCGGCCCGGGCAATCCCAAGACCGGCTCTCATGACCTACGGGTTCGGTAACCATGCGGTACGGACGGAACGCTGGCGCTATGTTCGTTATGCGGACGGAACGGAAGAGCTTTACGATCACAAGCGAGATCCCAACGAATGGAAAAACCTGGCGGATGAACCACAATACAAGAAGGTCATGGAAGAGCATGCCGAATGGATCCCCAAAACGAATGCCAAGCCCTTCGAAAACCTAAGGTAATTCATCGGATGTTCGAAAAAGGTTCCGCCCGATGGATTGATGTTTTTTCGTGCCCCTTCGATCCATTCCCTTTTCAATAATCCCTTCACCCTTTAACCCAAAACCCGATTCATGAAACCCCTTCCGTTCCTGCTCTGCCTGAGTTCCTTTCTTTTTGTCCTCCTTCAAGCCGGCGCCCGCAAGCCCAACTTCGTTTACGTCATGGTCGACGATGCTGGGCACGGAGATTTTTCATGCGTCAACCCCCTTTTTCCCCCTCCGCTCCGCTCCAAAAGCGGCTTCAAGGCCCTCCCGCCAAAAGCAATTTCCTAGCAGGAAAAACCTACCGCGGCATCCTCGTCCAATCGAAAACGAAATGAATATGAAACCGAAACGGTTCGCCCACATTTCTTGGGTCGCACTTCTTCTCGCCCCCGCCCTCCTTCTCGGTCAAGTTCGCGAGGTACGCATCACCAGTTCGGTCGACGGTTCCGAACAACCCGCCATCTTCTTTGCCCCAAAAACCAAGAATGTAGCCGTCCCTCTCCTCGTCACTCTTCATTCTTGGAGCGCCGACTACCGCCAGAAACTCCATAAGTCCATGGAGGATCATTGCGTTAAAAACGGTTGGGCCTATGTTCACCCAAACTTCCGAGGCCCAAACCAAAACCCAAAGGCCACGGGTTCCGATCTCGCCGTACAAGACGTTCTCGACGCCGTAGCATATGCCAAGAAACAAACAAAGGTGGATGAGAAACGAATTCTCCTCATTGGCACGTCGGGCGGTGGTTACATGAGCCTCCTCATGGCCGGACGGGCTCCGCGCCTCTGGGCAGGTGTATCCGCATGGGTACCCATATCCGACCTCGCGGCCTGGCACGTCGAATGCAAGGCCAAGGGTAGCAAATACGCTCGCGAAATCGAGCTCTCCTGCGGTGGCGCTCCCAAGGCATCAGATAAAGTGGATGAGGAATATCGAAAACGGTCACCCCTCACCTACTTGTCCATCGCAAAGGGCATCGTAAACCTAGACATAAATGCCGGCATTCAAGACGGTCACTCCGGAAGTGTTCCCGTTAGCCACAGCCTCCACGCCTTCAATGCCGTAGCAGAAGAAAAAGACGAAATTTCACAAGCCCTCATCGACGAACTCGTCCAAACCGCCAAAGCACCCGACTCCCATGCCTTCTCCGGCAAAGACATCAGCTACGGAAAAAAGCAACCACTCTTTCGCCGCGCATCTTCAAAAGCCCGCGTCACCCTTTTCGATGGCGGCCACGAACTAGTCGCAAGCGCTGCCCTCGCTTGGCTTATCAAGAGTAGCAAGTGAACGTCCCTAAGCTTCGGTTGCCTCAAGCCGCGCTTCTGTTTGCGGTCACAAGCTTTCTCCCCGCTGAGACAATCGTTCGCGAGGCCCGTTGGCTCATACCAAAAGGCGAAACTCTTATCAGCCGCGAGTTTCGCGAGATAGCAGTAGTCAATTCCGAATGGGAATTGAGTGGCAACCTGAAGATTGATCAAGCGCAGGAGGCCGTGACCCTCCGTTCCGAGGCTAACGACCCTTTCCTCAAAACCGCTCTACCTGCGGGAACACGCGGACCGCTCCTCGTCACCCTACGTTGTCGAGCAAGCACCTACGCATCCGCTCAACTTTTCTGGCGGGGCGACAAGCAAGGCTACGCTTCCATCCGTTCCACCTCCGTCCCACTGTACCCAACAGACGACTTTGCCGACTTCACTTTCCATCTGGAAACCAACGGCACCCTAACCCATCTCCGGTTCGACCCCTTTCCTGCCGACGGCTCCCTTTCCGTTGAACGTCTTACCGTCTCCCGCATCGGCTTGGGTTCACCTTCAAACTCGGGGGCCCATATTCTTACCTACCCGTCCTACTCAAAGACATCCCAAACGTAAGCTTCATTGACATTGAAACCGAGTTTCTCGATGAGAAAGGATTTCTCTCAAGGGAGATGATGCCCGATACGACCCACCCAAGTGAAAAGGCACACGAGATCTGGGCCCAGGCGATTACCGCCAAGCTCAAAGAGATGATGGGTAAATAAAGCCGGATTCTCTGGCCTTTAAATCAAGCATTACCAACGCTAAATCCTCCACTCCGACCCAATGCTGATTTTAAGGCTCTCCACCCAAAAACTCCTAACAATCAAAATGCATCTCGTGGACTTGGATGTTTCTTTATTAGGAAACAATTGGTAGGGTCATAAGATGACATCACGGTTGGCGATAGCGATCATGGCCCTATTGATAGGGGTGGCCCTTGGAGATGGCGTGGCGGAGGCCAATAAATTAATCAGTCAGTCTAGGCAAAATGACGTGGAGGCTATGACAGTACTCGACTTAGTGGCGGGGGATTTAAAGGAGGAAGGAGTGACTAAGGTCATCGAGTGGGTGATCGAGAATGGCTACGCCCAAGAAAGAAAAAAAGTCGGAGATCTTATCTGGTCGCTCCCCAAGAATGACCAATTGATGGTGCAGTATGTTCAAATCTTGAGTTTTTACGGGGAGAGGGAGCAATTAGAAGCCGTCATAAAGAAATTGCCCTATGGGAACGTCCACCAAAGGGCGAGATTTCGACTCGCATTATTGGTGGCAGAAAACTCGCAAACAGACTTAACGCTAACCGATACGCAGCGTGCTAAAGAGAATCAGACAGTCGTGACTATTTTGGATGAGCTGGAAAAAGAAGATGATTTAGATGAATTTCTCCAGAGGTGGATTAAGGACTTAAGGTATAAGGTCACCCACTTGGTGGTGGGTTGTGAAGCGCCTGAGATTGAAGGAATTGATCAAGACGGAAAGAAATTCCGGCTGAGCGATTATCGGGGAAAGGTAGTTCTTCTTCCCTTTTGGGGAATCTGGTGAGGGCCTTGCAGATCAATGTTTCCCTACGAGCGGTCGCTCGTTAAAAAGTGGAAAGACGAACCATTTGCTTTGGTGGGTGTAAATACCGATCCCCCGAAGCGGCTCTCAAAATATGTCAAGAATGGCACGATTACTTGGCGTAATTTTCGAGATGAAAAAGTAGGTGGTCCGATTTCCAGCAAGTGGGACATCGTTGGCTGGCCGACAATCTACGTGTTGGATCACAAAGGGATAATCAGGCATGTAGGGCAAACAAAGGAAGATCTAGATAAGACTTTAGCCAAGCTGATTAAGGAAGCGAAAGAGGATTAAAGAACGAAAAGATTGGCTCGATGAAAACACGCGGCTTGCAAAGCGCTAATTGAACCGCGGAGCTTAAGGTGGCGCGCTGGCGCTATTCGACGTCTAGTTCAAGGCATTCAATCGAGATCAACTCTGCACGCCCCGCCTCTAAGCCTAGCGCTCGGAAGCTCAGCAGATTCTCGCCGACAGCGAGAAACTTTACATCCACGCTCCACTCAAGCCAGCCATCGTCGCGCACCTCCGCCGGACCAAGCCGAATGTTGTTCAGCCTCGATTCAATCCTACTGACATCCGATTTCGCGAGCGGCCTCACGCGATAGTTTCCATTCCCATATCGATAGTGAGTCGACCCGACTGGAATCTTATCTCCGTCCGCCCTAGTATCAGAGAAGAGCACACGGAGTTTCGCCTTGGGGCCCAATTCACCGATATCCAATTTGAGGTAAGTCAGCCCCTTACCATGTTGCCCGAGTTTTGCTGGCAGCACGGCGAGGAGATTCGAATTAGCAAAGGACCAAGGCTGAAACTTGCCGTCTTCGGGATGCCCAAACTCCCAGGGATGCCCACCGGCGCGACGCTGAATGACATAGGTCATCTCTTTACCCCGCAGAGTTGCCAGTTGACCGAACTCCCTAAATCCCAGGGAATCGTCTTTTTTACCTGCTCTGCCATCAATACGGCCGCCTCCAAAGTTGAACAACATCACGCCATCCGGCTTCTGCCTCCAAAAATTCGCCATAACCGCACGATGGTAACGCAAGGGCGGGTAGGAGTAGCCATCTGATCCATGGTGACGGTCGTGGCTGGGATAGAGTTTCACCTTTCTATGCCCAATAATATCCTTGAATCCTCCAAGATCCACTTCTAGCGAACGCGCTCCAACTGCAACGATATCAACCAGCCCATCACCAACCCATCGCTCGATATCGATGCCGTCAAAGTGACAACCCGATACTGAACTTGCGACCTTCACTCCAAGAAGAATTGCTCTTCCCTTTTTCATCTCCACCTCACGGACCATAGCTCTGACCGACGTCAAAAACTCCGTCAATCGATCGCGATATTCCCACTGTCGCCCCACCGGCAAGTAGGGAGCATGACGGACAAAATCAAGCTGGATGCCATCGATCTCGTGCCCGCTAACAAGTTCGCGGATGGCTTGAATCTGTAGAGCCTGCACCCCCGGCATAGCGTAGTTCCACAAGGCAGCGTCCCCTCCCCACTTGCCCTTCTTGCCAGTCTGCCAATTCGAGTGGTCCCACGGGATCCGAGGATCATGAGGTGGCTCGGGATCCTCGCGCCAGTCGAGCAACCAACTCGACCTTTTCCGTTTCAGTGGCTCGGGGCTCAAATTGGCAATCCCATTGATACGATAGGAAAAAAATACCTCTAATCCGCGTTCGTGTCCGGCTTTGACCACCGCAGGAAGGAAGTCATTCCCTTTCGCAAACCAATCCTGCAGCCCTGCGATCTGACTCATATGCTTGCTCGGCCAGGGAACCGCGCCACCGCCAACGTCGAGCATAACCGTATCGATTTGACTCTTAAGATCATTAGAAAACGCGTAGGTATTCTCGACCACCTCGCCTATCTTCATCGATGGTTGAAAGCGGTCGAGTGCGGCATCGTGGTGCAGAATAATTCGCCGACGGCGATTGACCGCACCGCGATGGAGAGCCGCGATTTGGGCCTTCGTTTCAGGTTGTCCCAAAGCTTTTCCCGTTCCTTCCGGTAGTCTCTCGAGGAAGAGATACTCTACAGCGCGCGACAACCAGCCGCTGTCCCACCGGTGCGCTTCAGCTTCATGGAACTCGAATATATGAGGTATCCCGTAGTCGAACAGCTTGTCGTGAAACCGGTGAACACTGTGGACACCGTCCCGCTTGTTGCGGTAGGCCATCATCACGATCCTGGTAGGACCTTCAATCAACTCGTGGGCGTGACGGTCAATTTGATTAAGCACTGCATAGTCGCGGTAGTTCTCATTCGTGCCAAACAACTTCTCGTCGGCCTCGATCATCTTATCGAGATCCAGCCACGCGTCCCACGCTGCAACTTTACCAAACATGTCGAGGTGGCGAAGCATCAGCCATAGAGCACCGCTACCCGAAGCACAAAAACCGGTGAGGTATCGTCCTTGCGCTTGCGCGATTGTGGGGTAGTGCTGATCGACGAAAGGAACGACATCGTGGACGAAATAACTTTCGTCCTGCTGATTTCTCTTGGTCGGATGATTACAATAGAGAGTGCCGCGGGGATAGGTCGCCATCACGCAAATGACACCATATTTGTCGGGGAAATTTTCTTCCTGCGCTATTTTAAACGGTTTCCCCCAGGCAGCATCACCGTCAATAACAGGCAAAATATAGAGAACCGGATAGCGCTTCCCCTCATCCATCTTGCTGGGTTTAAGAACATGGATGGCCGTCTCCACTCCACCTAGGTATTTACTCCGGATCTTGTGACTGATGATTCCATTGGTACCCGTCTGGCCTAGAGCGCTCGTATTGAAGAAGAGAAGAAAGAGAAAATTCAGGATCATTTTCATCGCTGATATTCTGCCCGTTTACCGCCCCCTCGGCGACCAAAAGAAAATTCCTTACAATTTACCCAGCCTTTTTCTCTTGTGATTATAGACATGATTAAAAAGAAGCTCAAAGTTGCTAGGCGCCTCACTCCCCAACCCGAAAGATTAAGACATCGTCATTCAACAATAAGGGGTATCAGTAAGCTTGTTGGACTCATCAAAATAGCCAACTTGTAAAATGGTCACTTTCCTTTAATAT
>TARA_B110000914_G_scaffold226260_1_pt1 | contig 12413 bp, 7 predicted proteins | sample TARA_B110000914 | Tara Oceans TARA_B110000914 (sample SAMEA4397983) | marine metagenome | biome: Polar Biome; feature: [MES] marine water layer (ENVO:01000295) within the mesopelagic zone...; material: water (ENVO:00002006), including particulate matter (ENVO:01000060) such as......
CTGTTGCCATCTGGCATCTTGGAATGGCTCAAAACCTGCTTTCGCGCAGGGCAAGGCAGGGACAACTGGCCACCCTTGTCAACCTTGCGATGGCACCAAGCCCTGCATCGTGTCGCATGGGCTGCAGATGCCATCCTTTGCACTACATCCACAGAACAGAAGCGCGTGAGAAAAGCCTTCAACCTAGGGCCCACCGTGCATGTGATGTCGCCCGGACTGGAGCAATTACACTCTGAACAGGGACAACAGCTCACAAAACAACGCAAAGGCTGGTTGGTTATTGGACGCATTGAAGGCATCAAAAACCAAGTCGAAGCTGCAAAAGCCTGGGGCCAATTGGCACAAAGGGGATCTGAAGCATTGCTTACCTTCATGGGAGATCAAGCGCCCAACCACAGCAAACACAGCAAGGCATTCAGACAGGCTATCGACCAAGCCAAGCATCATGGCGCAAAAATTCAATGGCTAAGCGCTGGCACAGCCAGGGATGTTTCCGAGGCATTAAGCCAGGCAGAAGGGGTCATCATACCCTCCCTATTTGAAACATTTGGGCTAGTTGCCATTGAAGCCTTAGCTAAGGGCTGCAAGGTCATCTTATCCAACCAAGCAGAATCTGCCAAGGAACTCGAACCCTATGTGGCGCTTTGTAATCCTGACGTTGAAGGCATCGCGGCAGCATTCAGTCAGACTGATTTCTCAAGCAAAAAGCCCTTTGATGCCAGCAACTACCAATGGCTTAAATCTGCTTCCCAACTGGAAAGCATCGTTAAACATTGCCAGCCTTTTGTGGCGATTTCTGGATCACGGGGGCTTCCCAACCGACATGGCGGCTATGAAGAAATGGTAGAGCATGTGGCAAAAGGACTTGCAGACCAGGGATTTCGGGTCCTGGTGAGCACGTCCTCTGCACACCCTGTGAAACAATGGGCCTACCCTGGCATTGATCGACGTGTGCATTGGGACCCTGAACCCTTGATTGGGTCCATTGCTCAATTCATCTATGACGCCATCAGCCTCAGGCACATTGCCAGAACGCAACCCGATGCACACCTCACACTTGGCACCACAACCAGTGCACCACTGCTGCCCCTAGCGGGTAAGATCCCCTTAGCCGTTCACATGGATGGCCTGGAGTGGATGCGTGGCAAATACCGGCCACTGACACAAGCCTACTTGCGCAAAGCTGAGCAATGGGCTGCCCATCGGGCAACCGTGATTGTGTCAGACAACCCTGGCATCAGCGAGCACATCAAAAGCTACCCCACAAGGATTGAGGAAATTGCCTATGGCGTCCATGCCATCGCCCGGGTTGACGACAGCAAGGCAGAAGCCATCCTTAAAGACTTGCATCTCAGGGCTGAGGATTATGCCCTGATTTTATGCCGAATTGAACCCGAAAACAACCTTGACATGGCACTGCAAGCCTTGCTGCCAAGCTGCCATGTTGCCGTGGTGGGGAACTGGGCAACAAGTCATGGAAAGCAGTTGAAAAAAACCTACCAAGACCACCCCCATTTCCTACCTATCGATGCTACCTATGACTCCGAAGTGACACAATCCCTCAGGCAGGGTTGTCGCCTATATGTGCATGGCCATTCAGCTGGCGGAACCAACCCTGGCCTTCTTCAAGCCATGGCAGCAGGATGCCCCATTGCGGCTCATGACAACCCCTTCAACCGGCATGTTCTAGGGGTCAATGGCTCCTATTTCAATACTGAGACATTTCTCCATTCACTCTATACCCAGAGCAAAAGTCTACAAACCGATTACAGCAGCCAACTTATCTCCTACCAATGGTCAGCTGTCATTGATGATTACGCTGTGTTGTTTCAGAACCTCAACCAGTAATCCCCCTAATAAATTTCCAAAATTAGCTCACTGAAAATCTACTTTTTAGATTTGCCGCTTCCAATTGGGGATTGTCGATAGGTGAAAAACTGAAGAGCTCTACATTTGCAGAGCTCTTCAGTTTCTTGCTAATTAACTTAAAAAAATATGAAAAGCCTCATCACCTTAGCTTCATTGCTTGTCACCTTTGCCGTCCAATCACAAACCTACCTCCATGGAGAAATGGGATGGCCAAGCCTCATGGGTTTCGAGATAGAACACTTTACGCAAGAGGACCTGTCAGTGCATGTCAATGTAGGCCTCGTGCATGTTGGTCTGGGAGTCAGGAAAACCCTCCCCTCAATAGCTGTACCTAACTCGTTACTTTTATCGGAAGTGATCGCCAATTGGTACCTGGACGCATCCACAGGCCTTGCAGGCCTGGTTGATGTCGGCGGTGGCTCTGTGACAAGCCTTGCCTTAGGTAAGCGATTGGATGCCGGTCTGTTCATGGTCAGTGCCCAATTTGGCCTCGGGTGGCATGACTGGATGCTAGCATCAATAAGGGGTTCAGGTCAGCCTAGCACGCGTGAACAATTTCCATGGTTCACCGGGCAACTCAAGTTGGGTTTAAGGCTTTAATCACACCCAGGTCTTCAGGCGAAATACCGTTGCAACAAGAACTTTGAGGTCAAGCAGCATGGACCAATTTTCAACGTAGTAAATGTCTGCGCGAATGCGCTCTGTCATTCCAGACTTATCGACTTCCCCTTTGAGACCTCTGGCTTGAGCCAGGCCCGTCATGCCAGGTTTCACCCAATGTCTGATGCCGTAGGACGCAATGGCATCTTGGTACATGTGGTGATCAGATGACATGTGTGGCCTGGGGCCAACCAAGCTCATGTGACCAAGGATGACATTCCACAACTGAGGCAATTCATCCAAGTGACTCACCCGCAACCAATGCCCAATCCCTGTCACACGCTGTTGAGCTGGCTTACCTTGGAGGACTGTGTCAGCCGACTGACGCATGGTTCTGAACTTCCATATCATGAAATTCTGACCTTTCTGGCCATGTCGCTGCTGTTTGAAAAACACCGATCCCTTGCCATCAATCTTGATCGCTATGGCAATCAGCGGAAACAGCCAGGATGCAATCAACAGAAGGGATAGACTTGCCACCAATAGATCCGTCAATCGCTTGGCAAAGGCAGACAAACCATCGGTCAACGGCTCTGGTCTCAGTTCAACAATGGGGTAATCGCCAACGGGTATGATGCGGGTTCTATGGGCACCAAGGAAACCTAAATCAGGCACCACACGCAAGCGCTTGCTCTGCTCGTCTGCGATGGTAAGACCGGCTGTTGCTAGCGAAGGGCTCACCCAGTACTCATCCACCTGCTGATTCATGTTCTGAAAGGACTTGACCTGACAGGCAATGCGGTAACCATACTCTGGGTGCAGACTGAGCTGTTCTACCAAACCAGGCCATTGGCTACCCTCCCCAACCAGGGCAATGAAGCGCACATGTTTGCCCTGACGGAACCTTGATCGCATGGTTTTAACCCACAGGGATCGGTAAAGGGTGCCAATCAAAAGGTAAGAACCAAGCCAAATGAGCAAAAAGGCCCTTGAATAGTATTCACCTTTGACAGAGACCACAATAGCTGCCAATGCAGCCCCTAATATCAAGGCCATGCGGCCAAAGCTTGTGACAACCGATCGGATTTCCACACCGAGGGGTAAATGGTGGGTTTTAAGCAGCATAGAAAGTGACAACCAGAGGATCATGGCCCACCAAAACAACGTGATATAATGGCCGTAATACCTAGGGTCTGTCACCTGTAAATCACCAAACATGACATAGGCAATACCGATGAATAGCGATGCCAACAAGGCACCATCACCGAGCATCATGCCGGCCTCTGAAGGGTTGTATCGATGACTGTTCATTGGCATGGGAAGTTAGGTTATTTTTGAGCATGGCCTTTCTATGGACAGACACTGCAATCACTTACCTCAAAGGCGTTGGGCCTCAACGAGCCAAGGCATTCGCCAGTGAACTAAGCATCAGAAGCTACGGCGACTTACTCAGCCACTACCCCTTCCGGTACGTGGACCGGTCGGTTGTGCTTTTGCCTGAAGCCTGCGTGGCTAGTCCGGCGGAAGTTCAAGTCAAGGGACGCATCACCGACATTCAAGCCACGGGTGCTGGCGCCCGCCGTCGATTGACTGCTCAGCTTGTCAGTGACGATGGCCGAATTGAGCTGATCTGGTTCAAAGGAGCCAACTACATCCAGAAAACATTGAAAGCGGGTGCCATGGTGATTGCTTATGGCCGGGTCTCGAGCTTCAATGGCCTTCTGAACATGGCGCATCCCGACCTGGAAGATGTGGCCCGATTCAAGGACAGACCCAGTGCTGGCCTTCACCCCGTTTACCCTAGCTCAGAGAAACTCTCGCGCATGGGACTCCATAGCAAGGGCATTGCCAATCTTGTACAAACCCTTCTCGGGTCCGAATCGCTAACAGATTGGCTTCCTCAAGCCTTGGTAGAGAAAAAAGGCTGGCCTGACCGCATGCAGGCCATCCAATGCATGCACCAACCCACCAGCCAACAAGCTTTGATTCACGCAAGGGAACGCTTGGCATTTGAGGAGGTTCTTCTGGACCAATTGATCTTCGCTGTCAAACGCCAAGCCATACGAGCCAAGGGCAATGGCTGGGTTTTTCGTGATGTCGGCAGCTATTTCAACCAATTCTTCCACGAAATACTGCCCTTTGAGCTCACAGGGGCACAAAAACGTGTGGTGAAGGAAATCCGCATGGACATGGCAAGTGGCATGCACATGAATCGATTGGTTCAAGGCGATGTCGGAAGTGGCAAAACCCTGGTGGCCTTCATGGCCTTGTTACTTGCCATTGACAATGGTTTTCAAGGTTGCCTGATGGCGCCAACAGAGATATTGGCACAGCAACACCACCAAGGGCTCAGTCAATGGGCCAATCAAATGGGGCTGAATGTCGCTTTGCTAACGGGCAGCATCAAAGGTGCGCAAAGAAAAAAGATCCTGGAAGGCATCCTTGGGGGGCGCATTCATTTACTGGTTGGAACCCATGCCTTGATCGAAAAACCTGTCAAATTCAGGCAATTGGGGTTAGCCATTATCGATGAGCAGCACCGGTTTGGCGTGGCGCAACGAGCTGCACTTCGAGAGAAAAATACGCCATCCCCGCACATCCTCGTCATGACTGCCACACCCATCCCTCGAACCCTGGCAATGAGCCTTTATGGTGACTTGGACCTTTCAGTCATTGATGAGTTACCTCCTGGAAGAAAACCGATTGAAACGTTGCGTCGCACCGATAGCGGCCGACTCAAAGTCTGGGGTTTCTTGAAAAAGGCCATTGCACAGGGTCGACAAGCCTACATTGTGTACCCACTGATTGAAGAAAGTGACAGCCTGGACTACAAGGATTTGATGGATGGGTATGCCAGTATTTGCAGAGATTTTCCTCGACCAGACTACCAAATATCTATCGTACATGGCCGCATGAAATCAACAGACAAAAGTCTTGAAATGGACCGCTTTGTGAAAGGCGAAACCCATATCATGGTTGCCACAACGGTGATTGAAGTGGGTGTTGATGTGCCCAATGCCAGCGTGATGGTGATTGAAAATGCAGAGAAATTTGGCCTGTCTCAACTCCACCAACTGCGCGGCAGAGTGGGTCGAGGGTCGGCGCAATCTTATTGCATATTGATGACAGGAAAGGCATTGAGTGACCATGCGAAAGTTCGCATTGAAACCATGTGCAGCAGCCATGATGGATTTGTCATTGCAGATGTCGATCTCAAATTGCGAGGGCCCGGTGAGGTAATGGGCACACGCCAGAGCGGTAGTCTGGATTACCGATTGGCAAAGGTGGGCGAAGATCAACCCTTGTTTACCTGGGCCCGTCAAGTTGCCCGTGACATCATGGATCAAGACCCACGACTCGAAGCAGCAGAGCATGCCGGGCTAAGGCAAGTGTTTACAGCCTATGCAAAAGGTAGAATTGGATGGGGAGACATCGCTTAAGGCACGTTTTTTGACGCACCTTTACCACCGCCATGAAACCCCAATTTCACCCCCCCAAGTTTCGACCCTTCTGGAAGTCGATTGAACTCACGCATCGATTTTACCAAATCACGGGTGGCTATCAGTTTTTGCTTGAAGGTTTGAAGAAATTAGGCGTAGGGATTGCCCTTTTTATCGCGCTTTTCATCACCCTTCAAACTTGGGTGTTTGATTTTCGCTCCATGACGGAGTCCATCACAGAAGAATTTTCCTGGGGCGTTGTCATTGTCTTTCAATTCCTTTCAGAAGTCATCACTGGCGTCATACCTCCAGAACTCTTCATTATTTGGGCCAAATCAACACCCTACCCCTGGTTGACACTTTTATCGCTTGCTACCGCATCGTATTTGGGTGGGGTTGTCAGCTATTTGATCGGCTATAACCTGCATCGATTCCCTAGAATTCACCGTTGGATTGATCACCGAATGGCCAAGCAAAAGGATCAACTTCGCCGATTTGGCGGGCTGTTAATTTTTCTGGCAGCACTCACGCCATTGCCTTTCCCGCCGGTTTGCACCCTTGCTGGTGCCGTGGGATTTAAGTGGCGTTGGTTTCTTACAGTTGCACTGGTGAGGTACCTCCGTTTTGCGATCTATGCCGCCTTGCTTTTTGGTGTCTACACATAGGTTGAGTATCGGCTCATTTCATTAAATTTGTGACATGCTCATTTCACGCGACTGGCTCAGCGACTTCATAGCCACCGACATTCCTGACAACGAGATATCTGATCTGTTGACCGACACCGGTCTGGAGGTAGAGAACAGCCATGTGGTCGATGCCATCAAAGGCGGATTGCGCGGAGTGGTCGTTGCTGAAGTATTGACAGTCGAGCAACACCCCAACGCAGATCGCTTGCGATGCGTGACGGTTAATGCAGGATCCAATGATTCCCTTGCCATTGTCTGTGGCGCACCCAATGTAGCCGTAGGCCAGAAGGTGGCACTGGCCACCATTGGATGCACAATATTTCCCGATGGGTCTGAGGATGGCATGACCATCAAAAAAGGGAAAATCCGTGGAGAACCATCGATGGGTATGCTTTGCGGTGAAGATGAATTAGGCCTGGGTCAAGCGGATGATGGCATCATGGTACTCAATCAAGATGCTGTGATTGGGCAGGGTCTTGCAGAACATCTCAACCTTCCTGCTGACATGGTTTTCAACATTGGCCTCACACCAAACAGGATGGATGCCATGGGCCATGAGGGGGTAGCCAGAGATCTTGCTGCATCGCTCAAGCATCGCAACAGGCAGCATGAAGTCAAAACATTGGACCTATTAGACATCGGGCCCCTTGGTAAGCACATGAATATTTTGCTAGAGGATGAGGTTGCATGCCCGAGGTATTACGCACTCCAGATTGATGGCGTGGCAAATCTCACCTCGCCAGAATGGCTTCAGCACCGGCTGCAAGCCATTGGCATCAAGTCAATGAACATCTTGGTTGATGCGACGAATTACAGCATGCATACATTGGGTCATCCCTTGCATGCTTTTGACACACAAGCTATGGATGGGCAACTTGTGGTTCGACGAGCAAAGCAACAAGAGCTGCTCACAACCCTGGATGGCATTGAACGAAAGCTCCATCAAGAAGACCTTGTCATTGCCAACAGCAAACAGGCACTGGCTTTAGCTGGACTCTATGGCGGCGACAAAAGCGGCGTGAAGGATTCCAGTACATCCATCGTCATTGAGTCTGCTTGGTTTGACCCTGTGGTTATCCGCAAAGCAGCGAAGCGCCATGGCCTGTCCACTGATGCATCGTTCCGCTATGAGCGAGGTGTTGACCCAAGCAAAGGACTTCAAGCCTTGCAATTGGCGTGGACCCTGATCAAGGCATCCTGTCCTGAAGCCAGCATCGCCGGCTTATCTGGCAAAGTCATCGCAGACAAGCGCTTTGACCCCCGTCAAATAACCATTGACATTCAAGCCATCAACCGTTTGATTGGTCATGACATTGATCACAAGGACATTCAAGGCATTTTAAAGAGCTTGGACATCGATGTGCTTGAAAGCAAAAGTCATTTATGGACCATCAGCATTCCAGCCTACCGATGGGACGTTACTCGGGAGGCAGATGTGGCTGAGGAAATCCTTCGGATTTATGGATTCAATGCCATCCCATTTCCGAAAAGCATGCGGGCGCAAATGACTCAAGAAGCAAAGGTTACGTCAGAACGCATCCAGCATGTAGCTTCTGAATTCCTTGTTGGTAGAGGGTTTCATGAGATTCTCACCAATTCACTCACCAAGGTCTCTTGGACCAATAACCACCCAAGCATTGATAGCGATAACGTTGTCCATGTACTGAACCCACTCAGTCAGGACCTAGGCGTCATGCGCCCACACATGATCATGGGTGGGCTGGAAGCAATCAGCTACAACATCAAGCGACGGCAGCAGCATGTACCCCTATTTGAATGGGGACGCATTTACCAGCACAGCGACAAGGGCTACAAAGAAGCCAATCAATTGGCTATTTGGCTTTGTGGGAATCACCCAGGACCGCATTGGTCCATGACGAATCAGCCTTCACCTTTTGCAAGCCTCAAAGGTGTGACAGAAGGCCTGCTTAGCAGGGTAGGTATTGAGCACAAGCAACAAGACCTCTCAGGTTCTGAAGGGTTGCTGTCTCATGGCATCACGTATGTAAGCAAAGGACAAATCTTGGTTGAGCTCGGATGGGCTTCACCCCATGCCATGCAGGCTGCAGATGTTGACCAAGAAGTGGTTGTGGCTATTTGTCATTGGGATGCCATCCAGGCATTGGCAGTGAAGCAGAAACCCACCTATCAGGCGGTCCCCAAGCACCCTAGCCTGACACGAGACCTTGCTTTAGTGGTGGATGAAAGCCTTTCATTTGGTGACATCCAACAGGCTGTGAACAGCACATCAATCACGCAATTGAAAGCCACTGACTTATTTGACGTGTACCAAGGAGAAAATCTTCCAAAAGGCAAGTTGTCTTATGGCATCCGAATGACTTTTCAAGATGTCAATAAGACCATGAAAGACAAGCAGGTTGATGGCATGATGAAGCGCATCACAGATGCCATTCTGAGTCAATGTGATGCCAATATCAGGCAGTGACAACCTGATGATTATTCTGTCAATGTCTAATCAACGTTAAACCTATTCAATTGAGAAATCACATGAGATTCATAAGGATACTTTTCTCGTCTCTCATGCTCCTAATAATCCCATTGATAGCAATGCCATTTTCTAACCAGGTCGATTGGACAGGGTCTGACTTTCTCATTGCGGGATTGCTATTGTTTGTTGCCGCGTTTGCTATTGAAGTTGTTTTAAGGCTGTTTAAGAAAAAGCGCTATCAAGTAGCAATTATTGCTGTTTTGATTTTTGTGTTTTTATTTATCTGGGCTGAATTAGCTGTCGGCGTCTTGTCTTAACCTGCGCCACTCAGATATCTGGTGTAACATTCTATAAGTCAGCACCTCAACTAAACTGAGGGGCAGAAGGAGGATGGAAGCTGCTGTTCAAGCTACATCCAGTTGCTTCGCCAGGGCATTGTCATAAATGTCCTTGAAATCGGACACCTCGCCCCATGATTTCTCATCGATACGAATATCCCCTTTGGTGACATGACCCAGGAGGTCAAATGGGAAGCCATTCATCATCATTAGATCGATGAAATCGTCATCATCTTCTTCTGACACAGTGATCACAATTCTGGATTGTGCTTCACCAAAAAGGTAAGCATCCTCGCGGAACTCACTGGCGGTGGTCATATCAAACCCAAGGTCATTGTCCATGGCAGACTCCAACAGGGTGATGAACAAACCGCCTTCCGTGACATCATGTGCCGATTGAATGACATCCTTCCTGATGAGCATGTTCAATTGAGACTGCAAAGCCTTTTCCTCGTCGAGATTGAAAAAGGGTGCTGGGGACGCTTCCACGCCATGAAGCTTTACCAGGTATTGGCTTGAACTGATATCATCCCTGCTGGTTCCAAGCATGTAGATCAAATGGCCCTTCTCCTTGAAACCCAAAGTCGTCACATGCTTCACATCTTCAATAAGACCAATCATGGCAATGGTAGGTGTTGGGAACACAGGCTCAACCTTGTCATCTACTTCCGTCTGATTATAAAAACTCACATTGCCACCAGTCACAGGCGTATTGAATGCCAGGCAAGCCTTACTCATACCTTTGATGGCGCCAACAAACTGCCAGTAAACTTCAGGGTTATAGGGGTTGCCAAAGTTCAAACAGTTGGTGATGGCAGAAGGCGTGCCACCTGAACAGGTGATGTTTCTGGCACATTCACTCACGGCAATCATGGTGCCCACTTCAGGGTCAGCATGCACATAACGGCTGTTGCAATCCACGGACATTGCAAGGGCTCGATTAGACCCCTTGATGTTAATCACTGATGCGTCCGAAACTCCATTGGTGGAACGATTTACGGTACCAACCATGGAATCGTATTGCTCATACACCCATCGCTTGGATGCAATATTTGGCAATGCAACCATCTGATAAGCAATGGCTTTGAGGTCCTCTGGCTCCTTCACATCATTGATGTCAAATTGCTGGTATTGCTGGTAATACGCTGGCTCACTGTACTCCCTGTCATAGACTGGGGCACCACCGCCAAGAACCAATGAATCTGCAGGAATTTCACAGACCAGTTGATCATTCCACTGGAAGCGAACCATGGGACCTTCCGTAACCACGCCAATATGCTCGCAATGGATATCCCATTTGGCAAAAATGGCCATGACATCAGCCTCTCTGCCCTTTTTCACCACAACAAGCATGCGCTCTTGCGACTCAGATAGCAAAATTTCCCAAGGTGTCATGCCCGCTTGCCTTGTTGGCACCTTGTCAAGGTCGATGTCCATTCCAACATTACCACCTGCACTCATTTCAGATGTTGAACAGGTGATGCCTGCTGCACCCATATCCTGCATGCCTACAATGGCATCAATTTCTGCCAAATCCATGGAGGCTTCAAGGAGTAACTTCTCCTGGAAGGGGTCGCCCACCTGCACAGAAGGGATGTCATTTGCACTGTCTTTGCTCAAATCTTTGGAGGCAAATGCCGCACCATGGATGCCGTCACGGCCCGTTGAAGAACCGACAATAAATACGGGGTTGCCTGGACCGCCTGCTTTCGCAGAGATCTGCTTACCAACCTCTACAATGCCTGCTGAAAATGCATTCACCAGCGGATTTTGCTCATAGCAATCATCAAAGTAAACTTCACCGCCGACAGTCGGAATACCAAAAGAATTGCCATAAGAACTGATGCCTTTGACAACACCCTTTGCAATCCATTTGGTGCGGTTAGTCGCTGGGTTGCCAAACCGCAAACTGTTAAGCTGTGCAATAGGACGAGCACCCATGGTAAAAATGTCCCGGTTGATGCCTCCTACACCCGTTGCAGCCCCTTGGAAAGGCTCAACGGCAGATGGGTGGTTGTGTGATTCAATCTTGAAACAGCAGGCAAGGCCGTCGCCAATATCAACCAAACCCGCGTTTTCTTCACCAGCCTTCACTAGCATGTGAGGACCATCTTTGGGCAATTTTTTCAGCCATTGGATAGAGTTCTTGTAGGAGCAGTGCTCACTCCACATCACTGCGAAAACGCTAAGTTCTGTGAAGTTTGGAATGCGGCCAAGGATGTCCTTGATCTGATCGTATTCCGAAGGGAGCAAGCCCAATTCTTTCGCCGTGTCTACCGTGGTCAATGCAAGTGAGTCCATCATGATAAGATATTTTGGATGACAAAGGTACAATTAGGCACCCTACCTTTAGGCCCATGAGACAGGAAATCCACGCCATTTATTCACTGTTACTGATTAGTTTAACAGCTTGTGTGTCAGAACCTAATGCCGACACATTATTGATCAATGGGCAATTCGCACAGGTCAACGACAGCAACATCACTTACCAGCATGGCAGCGTGGCCATTGTTGACGGCAAAATTTCTGCCTTTTACCCCCAGGGGTCAGACCTGCCAGTAGCTAAAGAGCGCCATGACCTGGATGGCAGCATCGTTTACCCAGGCTTTGTGGATGCGCATGCGCACTACCTTGGTTTTGGGATGGCATTGACAAGCATCAACTTGCTGGAAACCACTTCATGGGAATCCTGCCTGCAACGGGTAGCAGATTACATCAAGGCACACCCTGATCAAGACATTTACCGCGGCAGAGGCTGGGATCAAAACGATTGGGTCAACACCGCATTCCCGGACAATGAAGCACTGAACGCGTTGAGCGATAAAGCCATCGTACTCAACCGCATCGACGGGCATGCATTGATTGCCAATCAAGCGGCTTTGACCCATCTCAAATTGGCTGATGGGGAGTTGACCATTGAAGGCGGAGAGATACTTCACCACAACGGGCAACTCACAGGTGTTTTGATTGACAATGCCATGGACCTTTTGCAGTTGCCTGCCATGAGTCGTTCAGACAAAATCGATGCCCT
>TARA_B110000914_G_scaffold176050_1_pt1 | contig 12313 bp, 18 predicted proteins | sample TARA_B110000914 | Tara Oceans TARA_B110000914 (sample SAMEA4397983) | marine metagenome | biome: Polar Biome; feature: [MES] marine water layer (ENVO:01000295) within the mesopelagic zone...; material: water (ENVO:00002006), including particulate matter (ENVO:01000060) such...
GTCGGTCGTCATCATTTCGACACTTTGAGATACCCCGCCATCACTTCAGCAATTGCCCGGGCCCCATCCGCATTCGGATGCAAATGATCTGGAAACCATTCGCCATGAGATTCTAGCGGGTTCTGCATATCAACAGTCTCAACGCCCTCCAGCTTTGCCACTTGTCCTATCGCAGCATTGATTCCATCAACACTTTCACTTCCGAAAAAAGCCTGCCCCGGAAAGAGCGGCGCAAGTCGCTGCCAGAGAATCACTCGCGGCTTTCCTGGCAGTTCCCTATAGGACCGAACCAAGGAACGATAGTCTTTGACAAAGTCATCCTTTCCAAAGGCCTCCCAATCCATCAGGTCGTTAATCCCAAGATTACAAATGACGATATCGGGCTCAAATTCCAGAGACTGCTCATGCTCCGCCATGAATACGAGAGCCCTCCTCTCGCTCCCCCTCATCGAACGCCTCACCACACCACGACCCGAGTTCCCGAAATTCTTGACCTCATAATCCTTTCCCAAAAGGTCGCCCAAAACCGACGGGTAGCGTTCCTCGGAATTCACGATCCCATGCCCAGCCGTGATGGAGTCTCCAAGACAGGAAACTCGGATTCTTCCTCCCTTTCTCACCGGCCAATCGTCACTTCGAAAGGGACTTGCGGGCAGGCCTTCTTTGTTGATTAAATTACATTGTGGATCATTCGCCCACGCATAGCGCACCGCCACCGGAAGAGGAACTTCCTCCGACCGGAGGGCCAACGATTCCCCGGACACATCTCCCTCCGCGGGGTGAAAAAATCGGTTTTCACCTGCGATTTCAAACCCCGCCGGGGGCCCTCCATCGGACGTCTTTACGACCTGATCAAAATCCAAGAAAAGGATTTCCGAATTTGGCCTAATTTTCATCACTCGGGGACTTTCGGAGGCCACCACCTTCCCGTAGGTTTTCGCCAAGGCCAATCCCGCCAACCTCTCACCGACCGGTCGCTTCCGCTTGGGGTGAACGTTGGTCGGGTGGCCCACATCAATTGTCACCGCCATTCCAACCCCTGGCACTTCCTGCGACACCTCAAATTGCATTTCCCGAAAAACCGGCCAATCCCTGTTCAGGCCCGGAAGCTGGACGTAATACACCGGCAATTCATCATTTCTCCACGCCCCTCGCCAGGACTTGATCAAAGCTTCAAATTTCCTTCGGTTCACTTCCTTTGAAGCAGGCGCCCCCCGCCCACCATCCAGGGTTGCGTTGGACTCTCCCTGATACCACAACACTCCCTTGACCGGAAACGGGAGCAACGGTGCGATTCCAGAATTCCATAGAAACGTCGGCGCAAAAGGATGAGGCGGCGCCATCCCCTTCACCGGGTTTTTAAACCACTCGGTGAGATTTAAGGCCGCCCTCTTCCGACACCAACTGGGGTATTCGGGGTTTTCCCACCATTCGTGAAGCAGCCCTTTCAGGCGCTCGTCTCTCAAAAATGCCCCTCTCGGTAAATGTGCCTCAATCGGGCTTCCCCCCACTCCCAGGTGGATCACTCCCACCGGAACATCGAGCTCTTCCCTCAGCTTCCTCGCAAAGAAATATCCGACACCCGAGAACTCCGCCAAACTCTTTGCCGAAGCACGCTGCCATCCTTCCGATTCATAGTAATTGCTCTCTTTGAGACCCGACAAGAACTCCCGGGAAAAACGCGCTCCCCCCGGGTGAAGCCGGCCCTGGAAATTAAAGACCCGAAGCCCCGCATCCTCTCCTTTCATCATCGCCTCTTGGCCCGTCGCACAGTCCTTCAACATCCAACGCATATTTGACTGCCCTGTCGCAATCCACACCTCCCCAAACACCAAATCCTCCCGCTCCAACCGCTCATCCCCCGCCACCACTTCCAAAGTCACCCCCACGCCTGACGCCTCCGTCGGCTCAAACTCCACCTGCCAAAAACCATCCGCCGAAGCCGTCGTGGCCTTTCCCCTTTCTCCCAGCGTCACCCGCACCTCACTCCCCGGTAACGCAGTCCCCCAAACCGGCAAGATCTTCCCCGCCTGCAACACCCCATGATCCGAAAATGGCATTGCCAGTTCCAGCGCACCCAGCGCCCAACTCGCCATCAAGAAAAACATCAACCCCACCCTCCGCTTCATGCCCAACACCCTCTCCGCACCTCCGCGTCTCTGCGTGAGAGTCAATTCCACAATCAAGCATCCCTCCGCCGCCCCGCAGGTCCGCGTGAGACTATCCCTCTGATCACTTCGGCCGAACATCCTGCCACCCCTTTCCTCGATTCAATTTCAAAGACAAAGACTCGGCCACCTCCGACCTCCCCCCATCTCCCAACAAATTCACCAACTCCTCCGGGTCCTCCAGGCGATCATAGAGCTCCCTTGTCACCACCTCATCTCCCTTCACCCACTCCACATAACGATACTCCTCAGTCCTCATCGCATACCCGCGAACCTTCCCCCGATCAAACTGCGAAAATGATGCCCCCTTCCACTCTCTCGTCGGATCCTCCAACAACGCCTCAACACTCACTCCCTCGAGATGTCTCCCAACCTTCAACCCACACAAATCTACTAGCGACGGATAAACATCCACCAACTCCACCAAAGCTTTCGTCTTTTCTCCCGCCGCCTTCATCCCCGGCTTCCGACAAATCATCGCCACCCGCGTATCCAGTTCATAGTTCGTCGTCTTTCCCCAAAGCCCCTTCTCTCCCAGGTGATAACCATGGTCACTCCACAACATCACAATCGTATCATCCTCCAAACCGTTCCGTTCAAGGGCATCAAGAACCCTCCCAATCTGGGCATCAATATAGCTAATACACGCATAGTAGGCATGCCTCGTTTTTCTTTGATTCGCGTCTGAAAAATCCCCCTTCTTTGGCTGGTCGGTATAGCGCCTTTTCTCTCCGGATCCATGGCCTGCAATTGCCGGAGCACCGGATGGCCACTCTTGATGCTCCGCCAAAACAATCTCATCCCGGTTGTAGAGGTCAAAATACTTTTTCGGGGCAATGTAGGGCGAATGCGGTTTGATGAAACCCACCGCTAGAAAAAACGGCTGCTCAATTTCTTTCCCAAACCCATCCAAATACTCCACCGCCCGCTTCGCCACCTGCCCGTCGTATAAAACATCATCGGCCACCGGCGCAGCCTCTTCCGCCGGACCAAACACCAAATACTGATCCCATTCGCTCATGGGGCGCTTGGGAAACATCTTCCGAAAAATCCCTTGGGCGGACTCGACACCTTCCTCAGTGTAATAATAACGTGGGCCTGGGCGAAAAGCCGGGACACTCCAACTCTTTTCATCACCCATCACGTCCCATTTGGGAGCTTTGCCCTTTGGAAAAACCCCATGGTTAATCTTCCCACAGGCTGCGGTAAAATACCCAGCTTCCCTAAAAAACTGAGGCAAGGTTACCACCTCGGGGTTCTTATCCCGATAATGAGCATGGTTCCCGTGAATCCCGTTGGTATCAGGACGGAGGCCCGTCAAGACGCTCGCTCGCGACGGCCCGCAAATCGCCTGCTGGCAATACGCCCTCTCAAACAAAAGACCACTCGCCGCCAACCGATCAATATTCGGACTCTTCACATGACCCGCCCCATAGCACCCCAACTCAGGACGCATGTCATCCACCGCAATCATCACGACATTCAATGGTTTGCCAAACACCCCCCCGATCAACACTCCTCCAAATACCAGTTCGCGCAAAATCATCTTTCTAAAATGCTCTTAACCCATCATTTCAACAACGCTAATAAGCTGGTCTGTTTCACACACCATCTGTTCTCAGCAAATTGAAAAAACTTAAGCTCATCCCATCAAGTGATCTTTAACCCAATGCCGCATCCGGCGGCCCTAAAGTGACCCGCCAAGAATATTGTATCGTCCACCCACACGCCCTCTTTTTACAAGATTTTCATGTCGACGCTCTCTTCGGAGGCCTCAATCTGATCTACTCCCAAACCAACATTTCCCAAGGTAAGTTGACCCGCAAAAATCGACCTCTTCATCCCATCAAATGCACAACGGCAATCCCAACCTAACCCTACGCAGTCGTGGCCACGAACTTGATCCAACCCAAATTGGCTCCCTCGACGAATTCACGCCTCCCTCGACACCCCCATCCGATCACATCCGGATTTCTACCGACACCCGCTCCCAACTCGCCAGCTGACAATCGCTGGGTAGGCCCCGCCCCTCGCAGCCATGTTGGCTTTCATGAAAAAGCCCGCGTCTGCTAAACTCAGGCCGAGCCAAAAGAACTTTTCTCATCCCAGCTTGCCAGCATCAACTTCGTCATTACCCGATCATGAACCCGCCTGATTCAAAACAACGCATCACCCAATTAAAGCACCTCCAGTCTTGGGAAACCCACACCGCCCGCCTCCTCGGGGGGTGGCTTCCCGGGATTCAACTTTGGGAAGCCAAACACGAAATCGGCCTTCATCTATGGCAGGATCTTCAATCCGCCCGAGATCTACGCACCCGACTTTGGGAACTTCGAGTCAACCGCCCCGATTCCACCGCGGTCACCGACTCAGTCCTTCCCGCAATCAAGATTCTCGCCTCCGCCCAACACGACTTTGAGGCGATCGCCGGCATCTACCTCGGCGTAAAACAAGCCCTCGCCAGAGCCTACCGCTCCTATCTCGAGCAAACCCACGCCACCTGGGACGCTCCGTCCATCGACATCATCACCCGTATTTCCGCCCAAAAAGAATCCCAAATCGAATGGGCCGAAGCCTATCTGAAGCAAGTCGCTCCCACGGATTCCGATCAACACCTCGTCCAGCGCTGGACCAGCTTTACCCGCGAGCTCATCTCCTCAGCCGGAGGAGTCATCGGCCAGAAACTACCCATCAAACTTTCCTCTCCCCCTCCCGGATACTCCTCCCTCCTCCCCTTCGGCGAAGCGAAACGCGACTCCCGCTTCAAGGTCCAGCTCCACGGCTTCGAACGTCCACCCATCAACGATGAAAAAGCCCACACCCTCTGGCAATTCGTCTCCTACACCATGGAGATGCAAGCCGCCGAAACTCTCGGCTCCGTCCTTTGGGAAGTCGAAGACATGGACTGGGAATTCTACTACGACATCGCCCGCCACTGTTACGACGAATGCCGCCACTGCAAAATGGGCGAGGAACGCGTTCGCGAACTCGGCCACAAGATTCACGAATTCCCCCAATTCGTGGGCAACTATGCTTGGCGCCAACTTTACGACCCGATGCGTCGTTACACCATTCTCACTCACATCATCGAACAAGACGCCTTCGCCCTCAAACACGAGACCTACAAGAACTACGTCCAACTCAACGACCACACCTCCGCCGAAGCTGTTCTCTACGACATCATCGACGAAACCATGCACGTCCGCTGGGGCACCAAATGGGTCCCGCATCTCATGGCACATCAGAATGAAGCTCTCCCTCTGAACGACATCATCGACGAATGCCGCCAAGCCGTCCTCGAAAACTCCCTCGCCCCCGCCCAACGAACTTCAGCAAAAAAATAACCGACTCGCCCGACACTTCCCCCAAGCCCCCCCAAATCCAACTGGTCTGGACACCCAGCCACATCACAGCCTTTTCTTTTTGGTCAAATCGAATCATCCTCTATCCACATATGTCGCAATACCGTCAACTCGATCCCGCCGAACGCATCCTCATGGGCCCGGGCCCCAGCACCGTGCCTGCCCGCATTCTTTCTGCAATGAGCGCCCCCACCTTGGGGCACCTCGATCCGCAGTACGTTCAAATCATGGACGAAACCTGCCAGATGCTTCGCGAAGTTTATCAGACCAAGAACAAGATGACCTTCCCCATTTCCGGCACTGGAATGGCTGGGATGGAAACCCTCGCTGTCAATCTTCTCGAACCCGGTGACGAAGCCATCGTCTGTCTCAATGGCGTCTTTGGCGGCAGGATGAAGGATGTCATGGAGCGCTGCGGTGCCACCATTCACACCGTCGAAGCTCCCTGGGGCGAAATCATCTCCGATGAAGCCGCAGCCGAAGCCCTCGCCGCTCATCCCAACGCCAAGCTCTTCGCCATCGTCCATGCCGAGACCTCCACCGGAGCCCACCAACCGCTCGAAGAAATTTCCAAGCTCGTCCACAAGGCCGACATGCTCTTCCTCGTCGATGCCGTCACCTCCCTCGGCGGTCACGAGCTCAAAGTCGATGAGTGGGAAATCGATGCCATCTACTCCGGCACTCAAAAAAACCTCTCCTGCCCTCCCGGACTCTCTCCCGTCTCGTTCTCTGATCGAGCCCTTGAAGTCATGGAGGCCCGCAAAACAAAAGTGCAAAGCTGGTATCTCGACGTCTCCATGCTGCGTAACTACTACATGGGAACCGCCGAAGGAGGTCGCGCCTACCACCACACCGCACCCATCAACATGACCTACGCTCTCCGGGAAGCGCTCCTTCTCGTTCTCGAAGAAGGACTCGAATCCCGCATCGAGCGCCATCGCACCACTCACCTTCGACTTCGGGCCGGACTCGAGGACCTTGGCCTCAACTATGTCCCCTCACACTCTCTCCACAACCTCAACTGCGTCCACAAACCGGAAGACGCCGACGATGCCGCCGTCCGCTCCGCCCTCCTCAACAACTACGGAATTGAGATCGGGGCCGGCCTTGGCCCCATGGCCGGGAAAGCCTGGCGCATCGGAATCATGGGACACTCCTGTTCTCAAAGAAACGTCGATCTCGTCCTCGCCGCCCTCAAGGAAGTTCTTTAGAGTCTGGCCAACGTGGAGAACTCCTTCCATCAGGCCATCGAAGAACTTAAGACGATCCTTCCCCCGGATCGTCTCCTCTTGGAGGACAGCCATCTTGCCGTCTACGAGTCGGATGGCCTCACCGCTTTTCGAACCCGCCCCAAAGCGGTCCTTATTCCAGAGGAATCCCAGGAAGTCATCGCCATTGTCCGTTGGTGTCACAAACATAGGATTCCCTTCGTCGCCCGCGGCTCCGGCACCAGCCTCTCAGGCGGCTCCCTCCCCGTCGAAGATGGCATCGTCATCACCCTGAATCGACTCAACCAAATCATCGACCTTGATCCGGAGGACCGCGTCGCCGTCGTCGAACCCGGCGTCATCAATCTCGACGTCACCAAAGCCGCGACCCCACACGGACTCCACTACGCACCCGATCCCTCCAGCCAAAAAATCTGCACCATCGGGGGAAATATTGCCTTCAATTCCGGAGGAGCCCATTGCCTCAAATACGGCATGACCTCAAACCATGTCCTGGGCATGAAAGTCGTCCTCGCCACCGGAGAAGTCGTCGAATTTGGTGGGCGCAGCCGCGAACATCTCGGCCCCGACTACACCGGCCTCTTCTGCGGATCCGAGGGACTTTTTGGGATCGCCCTCGAGATCACCCTCCGGCTCCTTCCCTCTGCCGAAACCTTTCACACCGTCCTCGTCGGATACCACTCCCTCGAAGCCGCCGGCGATGCCGTCTCTGCCGTCATCGATGCCGGACTCCTCCCTGGTGCTCTCGAAATCATGGACGCCCTCGCCATCGAAGCTGCCGAGGCTGCCGTCGCCTGTGGATACCCCGAAGGCGCCAAAGCCGTCCTCATCGTCGAACTCGAAGGCCCCCATGAAAAAGTCGCCGCCGAAAAAGAGCAGCTCGACGCCATTCTTGCCAAAACTCAGCCCTTCGCCACCCGCGTGGCGGTCGACCAAGCCGACCGTCTCTTTATCTGGAAAGGACGAAAAAGTGCCTTCTCCGCCGTCGGTCGCCTTAGCCCCGACTTCATCGTGCAAGACGGCGTCGTCCCCCGCAGCCGACTTGGCGAAGCCCTTCGCCGCATCGAGGACATGTCACTCGAAACAGGGATCCGTGTCGCCAACGTCTTCCACGCAGGTGATGGCAACCTTCACCCCCTCATCCTCTTTGATGGTCACGAAGAAGGCGGACTGGAACGCGCCGAAGAACTGGCCGGACGCATCCTGCGAATGTGCACCGAAATGGGGGGATCCATCACCGGAGAACACGGCATCGGCGTTGAAAAGAAAAACTACCTCGGCGAAATGTTTCATCAGGACGACATCGCCCTAATGCAAGACATCCGACTCGCCTTCGACCCACTCCACATTTCCAACCCCGGGAAAATGTTCCCCGGTCCCGAAGCTCCGGTCCTCACACAAACCGGCCTCCATCCCCTCGAAAAATCCGGCCTTATCTCACGCGAATAATCCCATCGAAACACCCACTTCCATCTCCGATTTCCAGAATCTGGTCACCTCCCATGATCAGGTTCTCGCCGTGGGCAATCACACCAAGCCCCCACTCTCGGAAACTTCCGCGACCCTCATTTCGACTAACGGACTCAGCGGTATTATCGAATACGATCCCTCCGAATACACCTTCACCGCCTTCGCCGGCACCCCACTCACTGAGATCCACTCCGCACTCGCCGAAAAAGGCCAATACCTCCCCTGCGCTCCGCTCCTTCGCGATGCCGGCGCCACCCTCGGCGGATCCATCGCTTCCGGACTCTCCGGCCCCGAGCGATTCCGCTACGGCGGCCTCCGCGACTTCCTCCTTGGAATTCAATTCATCGCCGGAGATGGCTCGCTTCACCGCGCTGGAGGACAGGTCGTCAAAAATGCCGCCGGATTCGACCTCCCAAAATTCTTTGTCGGTTCCCTAGGGCGTTTCGGCATCCTGACTGAAGTCACTTTTAAAGTCTTCCCCGCTCCCACCAACACCCTCACCCTCAAAACCCCCTGCTCTTCCCCCGAGGACGCCCTCGAATCCATCGTCCTCGCCTCAGCCTCTCGTTGGGAACTCAACGCCATCGACTACCATCCCGAGCACTCCTCCCTTTACCTCCAACTCGGAGGTCCTCTCTCCGCGATCGAGATCATCGCCAGGGAAATTCAATCGACCTTCCCCGACTCCATCGTCCACGACGAGTCCATCTGGAATTCCATCAGGGAACTCACCATTTTCCCTAGGGACACTTCCATCGTAAAAATCCCCCTCACGCCAAAAACAATCCCCTCTCTCCAATCGTCTCTTTCGGAAATCCCGGACGCAACGGCCCACTATTCCGTAGGCGGAAATCTCGCCCTCCTCGCCACCTCCGACCTCTCCGAGCTCTCCACCCTCCTTGAATCCCGACACCTGCAAGGCATGACCATTCAAGCCCCTCCCGGATCCTCCCTCTGGCTTGGAACCTCAGATTCTTTCGCCATTCACGCTGCCCTCAAATCCACTCTCGATCCACAAAAGCGCTTCCCTCCTCTTTCCTAAAACACCGCCATCCTCCCACCGTGCTCCACACCATCGACACCGCCAAATTCGGGCCTCTTGGCCAGACCATGGCCGACGCCATTCAATCCTGCGTCCACTGTGGATTTTGCCTTCCGGCCTGCCCAACCTACCAGAAACTCGGTCACGAAGTGGACTCTCCCCGAGGTCGCATCCTCCTCATGAAAGGAGTCCTCGAAGAAGAACTCGAACTCGAGCAAGCCCTCCCCCATCTCGATCAATGCCTCGGCTGTCTTGCCTGTGAACCCGCCTGCCCCTCCGGAGTTCCTTACCGCGACCTCATCAGCCCCTTTCGCGCCCTCGCCAACGAAAAACGTACCCGCTCTCCTCTCGAAAAACTTCGACGCACTCTCATCTCCCAAACCCTTCCTTATCCAAATCGCTTCCGCCTCGGTGCCAAGGCCGGAAAGATCGGCAAAGCTCTCTCCCCGCTCATGCCGGCATCATTCCGCCCCATGCTCGACCTGATCCCGGACACTCTTCCCAAAAAACAAACCTGGAAAGAATTCTACCCCGCCCACGGCGACAAACGTGGCACCGTCGCCCTCCTCATCGGCTGCGCTCAACAAGTCCTCGATCCCGACATCAACACCGCCACCATCGAGTGCCTCATTCACAATGGCATCGACGTCCACATTCCCAAAAATCAGACCTGCTGCGGAGCCCTTTCCTGGCACGTCGGGGACCAATCCGCTGCCCAAAAATTCGCGCAGAAAAACCTCAAGGCCTTCGACCCTGAAAAATACGACGCCATCATCACCAACGCGGCCGGGTGTGGTTCGGGCTTACACGAATATCACCTCATCCTCAAAGGCACCCCCTTTGAAAAAGAAGCCGATAATTTTCGCGACAAGGTCATCGACGTCACCGCCTACCTCCACCAACTCGGTGACCTCACACCTTTCAACGAGACCGGCCAAAAACAAACCGTCGCCTACCACGACGCCTGCCACCTCTCTCACGCCCAAGGCGTCACCGCAGCACCTCGCGCGCTCCTCGCCGCCATCCCCGGTGTCACCGTCGCCGAAATCCCCAACCCCCATCTCTGCTGCGGCTCTGCCGGCACCTACAACATCGACCAACCCGAAATCGCCTCTTCTCTCGGGCAAAATAAAGCGAAAGCTATCCTCTCCACCAAACCCGACCTCATTGCGACCGGTAACATCGGCTGCCTCACTCAAATCACCTCCCACCTCAAGACACAAGGCCGCCCAATCCCCATCCGCCACACCATTCAAATTCTTCGCGACGCTTGGTCCACCTGAGTCATCTCCCCTAAAACAGGTCTTAATATAAAACCACTACTTTTCATCAGCCGATTTCCCCTCAACCGCAAATACTCTAGAAAAGCCAGTCAAGTTTGATTCAGACTGAACACCCATAAAACAACACCCATAAAACACGCCATGAAGATAAAACACGCCATTGTGACCCTGTCAGCGACGACCTTCATTGGTAACGCGGCAACTACGACCTGGGGAGGTGCAACCACCACGGTCGTCGACAACTGGACGACAAGTGATACTGCATTCGATGACACCGTACAGTCTGGTCATTCTTTTAACTGGGAAAACGTATTGACTAACACCTCTACCGTAAACAGCGGAGCCAACACATGGGATTTCGCAATGATCAGCACGACCAATCATACGATTGGCCACCTCTACATGCTGAACCAATCTTTTGACCTCGGCACGACTTTAGGCGGAATTGAAACTCTGAGTATTATTCAAAATCTCGAAACTTCGGCGAATCCCAACTGGTCTGCTGTTGTTGGAATGACTGCTGGAAACTCCACAACGTATTACCGTTGGAATCACAGTGGAAACACCTTTAAAGGAAATGAAGTCGTGGATTATAGCCTGGGAGGCACTTTCGATCTTTCTCAAAATGGCAACGGAACAAATCCCGCAACTGGCATTTGGGGCGAACTAAATAGTAGCGCTGGAAACTTCGGAGCAACACGTGACAATCCGACGGGTCCCAATTTGCAAGCGACATCGGGAACATTTTCAGTCGGTTTTCTTCAATGGGGTGCTTCCACTGGTGGTGCTGCCAATATTCCCAATGGCCAACTCTCTGTAGATTCATTTGAGGTTGAAATTGGCTTCACCCCTGTCCCTGAACCATCTTCAGCCATCCTACTCGGACTCGCTGGACTCGGTTTCCTTCGTCGTCGTAGATAAGGAGCACTCAAACTTTCAATAAGCTTTAAAAAGGCGGGCAATTGCCCGCCTTTTTTTGGTCATTGGCAGCTCGACCACAATTTAAGAGTCAACTTCAACGGAGGTTGGAACAAAATTCGCATCAAGACATTTCCAAGTTGGAAACTTGGACCTTTTCTTTCATCACTCCCATCACCCAGGACCGTGAAACCACCAGTGAAGCTCAGAGGATAAAATACTCAGTCATCGGCCTAGATACCTATTTTTTCTTACTCTGCTCCCATCCACGAGCCGCATTTTTCATCTCAAAATGCGACACCTTCAACGCCTTCTTCATTTTCTCAAACCTCTTTGGAAAAATGCCGCCGACATCCTGGACCTGCCCCAAATCCTTGCTCACATCATACATCTCAAATCTCCTGAGCTTCGCTCCCCTGATAAATCCCATGTGCCCCGGAACCCATCGACCCGTTCCTTTCGGTCGTGCATCATAAAACCCACAGATCACCCAATTTTCCTCGCGCCGCACCGCGTTTGGATTCGGCGACTCAATCAAGGTTGCGTTATAGTGATGCCATTCCATCGCCTTCTTCCGCTTCCACTCCTTACCCTCTAACAATTTCACAAAACTCTCGCCGTCCAACCCAACCTTGGGCGCATCTACTCCCGCGATTTCACAAAAGGTCGGCAACCAGTCAATCGATCCAGACAAAGCCTCCAACTTCGTCCCCGCCTTCAGCTTCCCTGGCCAACGCACGATCCCTGGCACGTGCACACTTCCGTCCCATAAGCCATACTTCTTCCCGCGATACGGCTTCGCCGTCCCGTAGTTCCGAAATCGATTCCGGCCTTTGCCCAA
>TARA_B110000914_G_scaffold56824_1_pt1 | contig 12223 bp, 9 predicted proteins | sample TARA_B110000914 | Tara Oceans TARA_B110000914 (sample SAMEA4397983) | marine metagenome | biome: Polar Biome; feature: [MES] marine water layer (ENVO:01000295) within the mesopelagic zone...; material: water (ENVO:00002006), including particulate matter (ENVO:01000060) such as......
GGTCGAGTCAATAATCCAGGCTGCTGGGAGTTACCCATTGGCACCAAAGTTGCCGATATTATTGCCCTGGCTGGGGGCATGCAGGATGGCGTTAAACTGCGGGGTTTTTTACCTGGGGGTGGGTCTACGGACTTTCTGACCCAAGATCACTTAGACCTAGCCATGGACTATGGCACTATCCAGCAAGCGGGTAGCCGCATGGGCACGGGCACTATGATTTTGCTGGATGATCAAACCTGTGTGGTGGGTATGGTACTTAATTTAATTAGTTTCTTTGCCCAAGAGTCCTGTGGTTGGTGCACGCCGTGTCGCAGCGGTTTACCTTTTATTAGACAAATTCTGACTGACCTAGAGGCAGGGCGTGGGCAGCATGAAGACCTTGAGCATTTATTACAACTGTGCGGCTACATCGGTATTGGCAACACTTTTTGTGCCTTGGCACCAGGGGCTGCAGAGCCATTGCAAAGCGCCCTTAAGTACTTCCGTGACGATTTTGTAGCCCATATTGAGCAGGGTGCATGTCCCCATGGTAATTCACCTCAGGCCGATGTTGATTTAGTCAAGGAGCGCCAAACTCTATGAATGCCACCACAGAAAATCTGGTCACTATCTACGTTGAGGACTTGGCCTACCAAGTAAAAACTGGGGGTAATTTGCTAGAGGCTTGCCTTGGCCTCGCAAAAGATTTGCCCTATTTTTGCTGGCACCCCGCCTTAGGTTCGGTGGGTTCGTGCCGTCAGTGTGCCGTGCAGTTGTATCAAAATGAAGACGACCAGCGTGGGCGCATGGTCATGGCCTGTATGACGCCAGTCGCTGAAGGCATGCGCGTGAGCCTCTCTGCACCCATGGCCAGTCAATTTCGCCAACAATGCATAGAAGTGACCATGGCCAACCACCCCCACGACTGCCCAGTTTGTGAGGAAGGTGGCGAATGCCATTTGCAAGACATGACACTGCAATCAGGACACACTCAAAGGCGCTATAAAGGCGCCAAAAAGACCTATAATAATCAAGATTTGGGGCCCTGTGTTGGCCATGAAATGAACCGCTGCATCAGCTGTTATCGGTGTGTGAGGTTTTATCAAGATTACGCTGGTGGCGATGATTTAGTGGTGCTGGGCAGTAGTGAAAATGTTTATTTTGGGCGCCATGAAGACGGCTGTTTAAGCAGTCATTTTAGTGGTAATTTGGCAGAGGTTTGTCCCACAGGCGTATTTTACGACAAGGTGGTGAGCGACAGTTACACCCGCAAGTGGGACTTACAGTCAGCCCCCAGCATTTGCAGCCACTGTAGTTTAGGCTGCAACTTATCGGTGGGTGAACGCCAAGGACGAGTGAAACGGGTGACTAATCGCTACCATAGCCAAGTCAATGGGTATTTTATTTGTGATAAGGGGCGCTATGGTTTTGCCCATAGCAACAGTGAGCAAATGTTGTACAAAGCTCAAGTTCAACCTTTGGGAGAGAGTGAAAAAATTACCTGTGATAGTGTGCATGGGCTGGATTATGTGGCCCAAATCATACTTGAGTTAGGTGCTGAAAACGTCTTTGGGGTGGGCTCACCGCGGGCCTCTGTAGAAGAGAATTTCAGCTTGCAAAGCCTCGTTGGCAAAGCAAATTTCTATGCTGGCCAAAATGCGCTTCAAGCCGCTATCCAAGCTCAAGTACTGCAGCAATTAAGCCAAGCAGATATTCATAGCCCAAGCCTAAAGCAAATTGAACAAGCCGATGCCATTATTATTCTAGGCGAAGATTTATTGCATACTGCGCCACGTATGGCCATGAGTGTGCGTCAAGCCAGCCGCAACCTAGGCTTTGCTAAAGCTGCGGCTATTGGTATTCCCAAGTGGCAAGATGAGCCCGTGCGCATTCATGCCCAAAACCAACTCAGCCCCATTATTAGTGTGACTAGCGCCACCACCGACTTGGACAGCATTAGCAGTCAATGTTTGCAACTGACCCCAAGTGAGATGTGTGACTATGCTAGAGCCTTGACCAATGCCCTTGATGGCCAGCCTGATACTGCAGGCTTATCTTCTCAACTGGTGAGCCAAGTAGAACAAAGTCTAAGCTTACTGGCTAGCGCTAAACGCCCACTAGTCATTAGTGGTGCCAGCAGTCAGAGCCCAGAGCTAATTGATAGGGCAGCACAACTGTGCCTAGCCTTAGGTCGTCAGAGTGGCACCAAGGCTTGGTTAAGTTATTGTTTAGAGGCCGCCAATAGTATGGGCTTGGGTTTACTCAATACAGACGTTAAACACCTAGGTGACTTAACCTTAAAATTGCAGCAACAAACCCAAGCTAGTGCACTCATCGTTTTACAAACGGATCTGTTTGCCCTCTCCACTGAAGCGGCAGCCATGTGTAAGTCGGTGCGACATTTAATTGTTGTGGATCAGTTGCCCAGCGCCACCAGTGACCTTGCTGATGTGGTAATAGCCTGTGCTAATGTGTTTGAAACCGAAGGCACTTATGTCAATAATGAAGGCCGTGCGCAACGCTTCTTCGCCGTGCATGATACCCAAGGGCGACCAGATGCTTGGCGTAGTTTGACTAATTTGGCACACATGCTCAGTCTCACTAAAACCTGCAGTGCAGCCGTCACTCAACTGGCCACTTGCACTAAGTTTGATGACCTGTGCCAGTTAGTGAGTCAGCAAGCAGGCATGTTTGCCCATTGGGGTGAAGTTGCACCCAAGGCTGATTTCCGGGTGGCTGGCATGAAAGTTCCACGCCAAAGTCACCGCGCATCGGGTCGCACTAGCCTCTATGCCCATAAGGCTGTGAGTGAAGCTAAACAGCCAGTAGACTTAGATTCTGCTTTGGGTTTCACCATGGAAGGTACGCCCATTAATACCCCCAGCGCGCTGATACCACAGGTATGGAGTCCAGGTTGGAATTCCAACGAAGCCGTTAACAAGTTTCAACAAGAGATCAATGGCCCACTCAAAGGTGGTGATGCTGGGGTGAGGCTATTTGATGCTTGCCAGAGTTTACCTTTAGCCACTGTTGCGCTGATTCCCAGCATTAATATTGGTGCAGGGCAAATCCTAGCACACACTCAAAACTCTTTGTTTGGCAGTGATCAAGCCAGTCATTTAAGTTCAGCCCTAAGCAAGCGCAGCCCTGCGCCCAGCGCTCGTATCCACCCAGACACTGCCGCAGCTATGGGCTTATCTGGGGTGGCGCAAGTGAGGGTTGAATTGGCACAAAGTCAATGGCATCTACCTTTAGCCCTCGATGCTTCGATGGCTATGGGCTTGCTGCTGTTACCCAGTCATTACCAGGCTCCCATTAGCGCAGGCCATCTGCCAGCAGCGGTAAAGCTGACAGCTGTGACGCAGGAGGCCCATTAATATGAGCCCTCTAGTGAGTAACTTACTCAATGTGGTACTAATTCTTGTGTGTGTTGTGTTTGGAGCAGCCTTGTTGACTTGGCTGGAACGACGTTTACTGGGCATTTGGCAAGACCGCTGTGGACCCAATCGGGTGGGCCCTTTTGGGACTTTGCAGATTGTTGCTGACATGATTAAGCTCTTAATGAAGCAAGATTGGGTGCCCCCTTTTGCCGACCGACTTATTTTCATTATCGCTCCAGCCTTCGCTATGTTTGTGGTGGTCGCCGCATTTGCAGTAATCCCCATGGCACCGGGCGTGGGAGTGGTGGATTTAAACATTGGCTTATTGTTTTTCCTTGCAATGACCTCGCTCGGCGTTTATGCAGTCATGTTTGGTGCTTATGCTTCAGACAACAAGTACGCCATGCTGGGAGGTTTGCGGGCAGCAGCCCAGATGGTCAGCTATGAAGTCTTTATGGGCTTATCACTCATGGGTGTGGTGATGCTCGCCGGTACCTTTAACTTACGTGAGCTGGTGTTGGCACAGGCTGATGGTTGGTTCATTGGCCCACAAATCGTCGGCTTCTTTATTTTTTTTATAGCGGGCATTGCCGAAAGTCATCGTACCCCCTTTGATTTACCAGAAGCCGAACACGAACTCACCGCGGGTTTTCATACAGAATACTCGGGCATGAAGTTTGCCATGTTTTTTATCGGTGAATACGTCAGTGTGCTGATGAGTGCAGCCATGATTACGGTGTTATTTTTGGGCGGCTGGTTGGGCCCTGGTTGGCTCCCTCCGTTAATGTGGTTTTTGTTAAAAACCATCGCTTTAGTACTACTGATGATTTTGATTAGAGGTTCCCTACCTCGCCCTAGGTACGATCAATTGATGACCTTTGGCTGGAAGTTTATGTTGCCTTTAGCACTAGTCAACTTACTGGTTACTGGGGCGTTAATACTGATTTAGGAGACACAATAATATGAAACAGAAGACCGGTATTGGGTACCTCGGATATATCGTCTGGGATTATTTTTACAGCAATATAGTGACCTTAGCAAAGGTGGCTTCTCATACCTTTACTAAGGCCGATACGGTTCAGTATCCAGAGCAAATGCCCTACTTGGCGCCGCGCTTTCGGGGCCGTATTGTGCTCACTAGAGATCCCACCGGCGAAGAGCGCTGCGTGGCCTGTAATTTATGTGCCAGCGCTTGTCCAACAGATTGTATATCGCTACAAAAAACGGAAGATGAAAGTGGCCGCTGGTCAGCTGAATACTTCCGCATTAATTTTTCGCGCTGTGTTTTTTGTGGTTTATGTGAAGAAGCTTGCCCAACCTATGCCATTCAGCTGACACAAGACTTTGAATTGGCTGAATATGAACGCCAAAGTATGGTCTACGAGAAGCAACATTTACTCATCGATGGCCCTGGCAAACACCCAAATTATAATTTTTATGAAATGTGCGGCAAGGCCGTATCAGGCCGCGCAAAAGGTGCGGGTATCCAAGAAACGCAACCTGTGAACCTAAAGAGCTTGTTGCCATAAACCCACATTAGCTTACTAACGAGGAGCAGGAACATGATCTGGACCTACCTCTACAACATTGTGTTTTACGCCAGTTGTGGGGTCACTGTGGTGGCCACCATACTTATGATTAGTCGCCACAATGCCGTGCATGCGTTGCTGTATTTGATTATTTCCTCCTTGTCCTTGGCGATTATCTTTTACCTGTTAGGTGCCGCATTTGCGGCAGCCTTAGAGGTCATCGTTTATGCTGGAGCGGTGATGATCCTCTTTGTGTTCGTGGTGATGATGCTCAATCAGGGCCAACGATCAGCGGCCCAAGAAGCCGCCTGGCTGCCCGCCAGAGGCTGGATTATTCCTTCCCTACTGGCGGCAATATTACTCACCTTATTACTGCTAGGTATGCATAGCGAACAACCCTTGCAACCCTATGGGGTGCATGGAATCGCTGTAAAAGAAGTGGGTATTGCCCTGTTTGGTCCTTATGTACTCGTAGTGGAGCTAGCCTCATTCTTACTTTTGTCTGGACTTATTGGTGCCTTCCATATTGCCCGTAAAATGCCTTCACACATGGATTCGAGCAGCTTGGAGGAGTCTGAAAATGGATAGCCAATACATAGATCATGCCATTATTTTAGCTGGCATTTTGTTTTGCTTAGGTTTGGTGGGAGTGATGGTGCGCCGTAACCTGCTGTTTATCATGATTTCTATTGAGGTCATGCTCAATGCCGCTGGATTGGCTTTTATTGCCGCAGGCTCTGCCTGGGATCAAGCCGAAGGCCAAGTGATGTTTCTTGCGGTGATCACTTTGGGTGCTGCTGAAGTTGCTGTGGGTTTGGGCCTTACTTTGCTACTGTTTCGTCACCATAACAGTGTCAATGTAGATCAATTAAATCAGTTACGAGGCTAGGAGAAGGCGATGCAACAGTTGTGGCTCATCCCCAGTTTACCGTTAGTGGGCTTTTTGCTGTTAGTGCTTGGGCATGGTCGCTGCAATCGTTCAGTAGCACGGCTAATTGGTGTCGGGTCTGTGGCGATGGCCGCTTTGGTCACCTTTTGGGTAGCGTTAGATTTTTATAGCCCAGGCGCCCCTCAAAGCTATCAAGTGCAACTGTGGCCTTGGTTTAGCGCGGGCCAACTTGAGGTTAGTTTTGGGCTCTACCTAGATGGCTTGGCGTTAAGTATGTTGTTCGTTATTACCGGGGTAGGTAGTTTGATCCATTGGTATGCCTCAGGTTACATGTGGCAAGATGCCGATTATCAGCGCTTTTTTGCTTACATGAACCTGTTTGTGGCCGCCATGTTAATGTTGGTATTGGCCGATAATCTGGTGCTGTTATTCTTAGGTTGGGAAGGAGTGGGCTTGTGCAGCTTCTTGCTGATTGGCTTTTGGTATCAGGACCCCGCTAATGGTTATGCTGCCCGCAAAGCATTTGTGGTGACCCGAGTGGGTGACACCGCCTTTGCCATTGGTCTGTTGTTATTGTTCCGTGAACTGGGCACTTTGGATTTACCCACCATTATGACTTTGGCGCCTGAGGAATTTGTTATAGGAGGCAACCGCCCCACCCTTATTGCCGCACTTTTATTAGCGGGTGCTTTGGGTAAGTCGGCACAGTTACCTCTGCATACGTGGCTACCCGACGCGATGGCGGGCCCTACGCCAGTGAGCGCATTGATCCACGCAGCCACCATGGTTACGGCTGGAGTGTATCTGATTGCCCGCACTCATAGTGTCTTTTTGCAAGCGCCTGAGGTGTTGCTGGCAGTGGCCTTTATTGGCCTGGTTACCTTATTAGTTGCGGGCTTTGCGGCCCTCAACCAAACCGATATCAAACGGGTACTTGCTTACTCTACCATGAGCCAAATTGGCTATATGTTTTTTGCCTTAGGGGTAGGTGCTTGGAGTGAGAGCATTTTTCACCTCATGACCCATGCCCTTTTCAAAGCCCTGTTATTTATGACAGCGGGCTCAATTATACTGGCCTTGCACCATCAACAAGATATCCGCTCTATGGGAGGATTACGGCGTCAACTGCCAGTGCCTTTCTGGTGTTTTGTCATTGGCAGTGCCTGTTTGGTGGCGGTGCCACCCACTTCTGGTTTTTTCAGTAAAGAAGCGATTCTCAATGCCAGTTGGCAGTTGCCAGGCTATGGCCCTTGGCTTTGGGCTGGGGGTGTTTTAGGCGCTTTTATCACCGCCATTTATAGTTTCCGACTGTTATTTTTGGTGTTTTTTGGCCCTCAAAAAGGTCAACCCCAAGAGCCAAAGGGTTGGCAGTTCCATCCTCCACTCATCATCTTAGGGGCCTTATCCTTAGTAGCGGGTTGGTTTGTGTTACCCACAGGGGCGGTCTTACCTGCTTCGCCTGATGGCCATCCCCCTAGGTGGACTTTAGTGGTGGCAATTGGCTTACCGTTAATCGGTATTGGTATTGCTTATCAAGTGTATGTGCGCCACCAGTGGCAGGCATTGCGATGCACCCAATGGCCATTATTACGTCAATTCTTATTACACGGATGGGGTTTTGATGGCCTCTATAAAGCCCTATTTTTAACGCCTTTTATCACCTTAGCTCGGGTTAATCGTCACGATATTATTGATCGGCTACCTAAATTAGTGGTGCAGTTTAGTCGCTTTTTACACCAGCTATTTAGCCAATTTCAAAATGGCCAACTGCGTTTTTATATTGCTACGTTAGCCTGTGCCGCCATCATCGTGTTGGTAACCACATTGACGATGCGGGTATTTTAGGTGAATAAGGCCATGGGAGACTAGACACTATGCAACTACTTGGCATTATTATCAGCCTATTAGGCGGTGGCGTTTTGGCCCTTATAGTAGGACGCCGATCTGCCACTGCTAGCCGCTGGCTTAGTCTGGCAAGTTTGGCAGCGGCGAGCATTTTTTACGCTAGCCTATGGCACGTTAGTACCGATGCACTGGCCACCTCAATCTGGCTACAACATTTAGATTGGCTATGGATTGAGCGTTTTGGTATTCATTTATTGTTCGCTACCGATGGTTTGAGTTTGATTCTGATCGGCTTAACTTTATTGCTGGGTTATGTGGCACTGCTCTCCGCATGGCACGAGATTAAACAGCGTTGTGGCCTGTTCTATCTAAACTTCCTCTTCACCTTAGCCGGAGTGGTCGGCGTATTTAGCGCCCTAGATTTATTCCTCTTCTTTGTATTTTGGGAGGTGATGTTGGTACCCATGTTCCTCATTATTGCCATTTGGGGACATGAAGGACGGCACTATGCAGCCACCAAGTTTTTTATCTACACTCAAGCCAGTAGTTTGCTGATGTTGGCCGCTATGGTGGGCTTGGTATTATTACACCAACAACAAACGGGTAACTTGAGTTTTTCTTGGTTTACCTTAACCCAAACTGACACCAGTGGCACCATAGGCATGTGGCTAATGCTGGGTTTCTATATCGCTTTCTTAGTTAAGTTACCAGGTTTGCCAGTGCACAATTGGCTACCTGATGCCCATACCCAAGCACCCACCCCGGGTAGCATCTTGTTAGCAGGTATTTTATTAAAAACTGGCGCCTATGGTTTGTTGCGTTTTGTCTGGCCATTGTTTCCAGATGCCGCTTTGAGTTTTGCACCCATTGCCATGGGCTTGGGCGTACTAAGCGTGCTCTATGCGGCTAAATTAGCCTTTGCCCAAAACGACCTTAAGCGGCTGATCGCCTATACGTCCATCAGTCATATGGGTTTTGTTAGCTTGGGGATATTTGCCTGGAATCACCTAAGTTTACAAGGTACGGTGATGCAAATGGTAGGCCACGGCTTAAGCTCTGCGGGGTTATTTGCCATTGCCGGTTTATTACAGCAGCGCCTGCATACCCGCGACTTGAATCAAATGGGTGGTCTGTGGAGCCAAATGCCTAAGTTGTCTGCCCTGAGCATGGTGTTTGCCGTGGCCGCCTTAGGGCTACCAGGGTTAGCTAATTTCATTGGTGAATTTATGGTCTTGTTAGGGGTGTTCCAAGTGCAACCATGGGCGGCTTCCCTAGCCGCCATTGGCATGATTATGGCACCGATTTATGCCCTGATGATCATGCAAAAGGGATTTTTTGGTGCAGCAACAACTGCCACCATGCAAGTCGCAGACCTCAACCCACGAGAGCTTTTGATGTTAGGGATATTAGTCGTAGGCTTGGTGTTATTAGGGCTTTGGCCTAATGTACTATTTACCATCACCACCGCACCAGTGGATTATCTGCTGCATTTGGGCAAGGGGGGTTAGCCTATGAATTGGCTCGAATTAACATCACTTCTGCCGCTGTTATTAGTGGCTTCAATCAGCGTCATATTGCTTCTGCTCATCGCCTTTGTACGTGACCACAAGCTGACCTGCTGGGTGACCTGTGTGGGATTTGCTATGGCGGCCTATTTGGCCTTTGCTGATATGGGCAATACGGCCCAACAAGTGACCCCCTTGTTAATAGTGGATGACTTCAGCCGCCTGCTGGTTGGGGTCGTATTGTTAGTCAGTTTGGCCTGTGGGTGGATGTCTTACGCCTATTTGGAAACGGCAGATGAAATTCGTGAAGAGTACTATATATTGCTGTCTTTGGCCGCCTTGGGGGCCTGTGTGCTGATAGCGAGCAATCACTTTGCCAGTATGTTTATTGGCCTAGAACTGATGAGTGTGTCCTTATTCGCCATGGTAGGTTATATGGCGCACAGCAAACAACAGGCCAATATGACCCTTGAGGCGGGGGTTAAATACATGGTTTTATCTGGTGTCTCCTCAAGTTTCTTATTATTTGGTGTGGCGCTGATTTATGCCTATGCAGGCAACCTCAGCATAGACCTTGAGGTCGCTGCTGGTGGGCCCCACTTGCAATCGGGTTACCTAGTCGTTGGCTCAGCCCTGCTATTAGTGGGTGTGGCTTTTAAAATGTCATGGATCCCCTTTCATATGTGGACACCTGACGTCTACCAAGGCGCCCCTGCACCCGTTACTGGCTTTTTGGCAGGGGCAGTAAAAGTGGCTGTATTTGCCTTCGCTATGCGCTGGTTAATGATGGCGCAGGGCGACTATCTATCATTGCTGCTATTAGGCTTAACCGTGATGGCATTGTTATCGATGGTGATGGGTAACTTATTAGCTTTGCGGCAAAACAATTTAAAACGGCTATTAGGCTACTCCAGCATTGCTCATATGGGATACATTATTGTCACTTTAGCAGCTACTGCTACCCATGGCGCTAGTGCCTTATCAACCGCCTTAGAAGGGGCTGCCATCTACTTGATCACCTATGCCAGCATGACCATGCTCGCGTTTGCAGTGATCAGCCAACTGGCGGCCCAAGACCGAGGCTTTGAAACGGGTACCTTGGCACAGTATACAGGCCTTCTATTTCAGCAACCCCTGTTAGCAAGTGCCTTAATATTAGCTATGCTGGCCCTTGCTGGGATGCCTTTAACGGCCGGTTTTATTGGTAAGTATTATCTGGTACTGGTGGCTGTTGATAGCCAGCTCTGGTTATTGCTCAGTATGCTGGTGCTAGGCAGTGCCCTAGGCTTATATTATTATTTACGAGTCATATTGGTGCTGTGTAAAACCCCTATTGATGATCATCCTATTGATAACCAAATCATGGTTTTTGGCATGGGTGACAAACTGCTTTTATTGCTGTTGATGTTAATGACCCTGTGGTTGGGCCTTTATCCAACACCGGTGATTGAATGGGTGCAACTGGCCATCGCATAGACGCTGACCACACTGACCGCGCTGACCACAGGGTCTTAAAAAAAACTCAAAAAGCCAACAGGTTAAGTCACCTGCTACTGATATGTGGGTGGTTTTTGCTTATTTATCTCCCATTTCATCAACCACAACCTTTAGCGTCTATACTCTATCTTTACAAATCTAACTTGTAATTTTGTTGCATTTTAATACATCTAGTTTTAATTAAATATTGTTGTTTATAACATTTGTTAACTTGTTTATATTATTGTCCCATAGCGACAATCTATGGCGAAATATATTGTGAAAGCGACTAATTAGGCTTAGTATGATGAAGTATTTTAAATAATTTTATTTATAAACTAGCTTAATAAGTGTATATTTATGTCGCTAAATATTATTAATAATAACACTTGGCAACTTGGAGTTTTGTTAATCCCTGGTTATAATTTGGCTGAAATGAGCCATATTATTGAGCCTTTAAAAGTGGCGAATCATAGCCTTGGGCATCACCTGTATCGATGGACGTTATTTTCATTAGAAGGGGGTCCTCTGATGTCATCCTGTGGCATCAAGGTTGATACCTTATCCTTGACCTCTGACCTCGTTTTAGATCAGCTTGACGCCTTGGTTATTTGTGCAAGTCACGATGTTTATCAACTCCCCTTACAAAGCTTTATTGAACCCTTAAAGCGCCTCGCTGATAATAATACTATGTTAGGGGGCGTAGGTACTGGAGCTTACTATCTTTACCGAGCAGGCCTACTGGATGAGTGCCGATGGACCATTGATCATCGTTATTTAGGCGACTTACGCCATCAAGGTGCAACTCCCAACCGAGCAATTTTTAATGTAAATAATAACCGTTTTACTTGCCAAGGTGGCAGTACAAGCTTGGATATGATGTTACACCTCATGCATCTTCACCATGGTAAATCGTTGGCAATTTGCGTTGCAGAAAAGATGAACTGTGGCGTTTTACGCACCCCAAAAGAGCATCGTTTAGACAATAAAAGCAGCCCTTACGGCTGGCCTAATGCTTTGCAACAAGTGACGTCATTAATGGAAAATAATATTGATGAACCCTTAAGCCTTTCTGAGATCAGTGGCTATGCCGGTTTGGGCAAACGCCAAATTCAACGTTTGTTTAAAGTTTATGTTGGTATTTCTCCAAGTATTTATTATTTAGAAAAACGGCTTAATCATGCTCACAAGTTATTATTTGAATCTGAGTTGACGGTTGAAAAAATAGCCATACTCAGCGGTTTCTCCTCTTTACCTAGTTTTTATAAATGTTATAAAAAACGCTTTGGTCTGCCCCCATTAAAAGCACGCCATCAAAAAGCATTAATGTGGTCTGCTTAATTCACAATTAAAAAATTTCTGGTACATTTTATATTCTGAAGACCACAAAAAAGCCCAACAATAGTTGGGCTTTTTAATACTCAATAGTTGAGACTCTCGCCTCAAATTTAACTATTAGAACTTGGCGTAAGCTTCACGCAACTGAACCATAGGATGATTTTCAGACATCTGAAACTTAACTAACAACTCACGCGCAATCATGTCGCGGTCTTGTTGATTGTTGGGCAGATCGATAGCATCAGGGATGGTGACCCAACCGTTGATATTACGATCAAAAAC
>TARA_B110000914_G_scaffold152697_1_pt1 | contig 11997 bp, 10 predicted proteins | sample TARA_B110000914 | Tara Oceans TARA_B110000914 (sample SAMEA4397983) | marine metagenome | biome: Polar Biome; feature: [MES] marine water layer (ENVO:01000295) within the mesopelagic zone...; material: water (ENVO:00002006), including particulate matter (ENVO:01000060) such...
GCCCACTGAATTTGCTAAAGGTGGTGGCGTGAGAAAACATGATTCACGACCGCTCTGAAGACCGATCCATTGTCGAAACAGCGGACATGACTTTTCTTTCGAAACATTGCGCTCCACGTGCACAAGGTAATCCTACGGCACCGCTTTTCCGGAGACCTCAACCGCAGGGAGCGCACTTGATCTACCGCACTGCCACATCATACTTGAACTCTCACCTTTCATTGGCTCTCGGAGCAGCGACCAGACTTAATGAACGGTCTCCGAACCTCTCCATTCAAACCCTCCTTTCCTGGCACTTTTAATACGCCACAAAAAAGAGCGGTTCCTCGTGAAGAAGAACCACTCTGAAAATAAAGTCACTTGTCTCTAGCCGAAGATAGATTCAATAGGCTTGCCGAGCTCGGCTTCGGCTCCACCCATGCGGAACGGCCGACCGCTCGGTGAGCTCACAACCTGTGTGTGATCGATTCCAAGAGCGTGACCAATGGTCGCATTGAAGTCCTGAACCGTGACAGGATCCTTGGCGACCCGGGCACCGTTCTCATCACTCTCACCATACTTCTGTCCTCCAGCGATGCCGCCTCCAGCCATGACAACTGAGAAACAGGCCGGGTGGTGGTCGCGACCCGAGTTGTGCTCTGCCACGATGCTAGGCGTCCGACCAAATTCGGTGGCGATCACAACGAGGGTCGATTCGAGAAGACCACGCTTCTCGAGGTCGGCAACGAGGGTTGAGAAGGCCTGATCGAGAGTCTTGGCCCGATTCTCAACATTGGTGAAGTTATCGTAGTGGGTGTCCCAACCTCCATGGGAAACCTCAACGAAGCGGACGCCGGATTCCACGAGACGACGGGCAAGAAGACAGCCTTGGCCAAAACGGTTCTTTCCGTAGGCGTTCTGAACGTTGCCGGGCTCCTTATTGATATCGAATGCCGCGAGATCCTTACTTTCCATGAGCTTCACTGCTTCCTCATAGAGGCTATCGTAAGCTTTCACGGCAGGAGTCTGATACTTTTCGTGGAAGGTTTTGTTGAGTGCATCAGCAATCGCAAGGCGACGCTTGAAGTCCTCCTCCGTGACCGAACCCGCCCTCGTCGAATTCTTCAAACCTTCGTCCGGGCGACCAAGTGGCACACCGCCAAACTCAGCGCCAAAGAATCCTGGCGAGGAAACGCCAGGACTGGTGTTGGTAGTCACAAATCCAGGAAGGGTGGTATTCTTACGACCCTTCTGACGAACAACCCAAGCACCCATGGCCGGGTGAACGATGGTTCCACGAGGCGAGTAACTGCGGTGCAGGAGATACTGCCCCTGACTATGAGCACCCTGCTTGGATGTCATCGAATTAATCACACAAAGGTGATTACCAATCTTGGCGGTATCGGGAAGATACTGGGAGATCTGAAAATCACCCGATGTGTCAATGGACTCAACCGGCCCTTGCACCTCTTTGTTGCGGGGCTTGGTGTCAAAGGTATCGAGATGGCTCATGCCTCCCCCCATATTCAGGAAGATGACATGCTCGGCTTTTGCTCCACCGACATGCTTCTGTCCAAAAGCAGACCCGGCAAGGCCGGCCCCAAGCATGGGGGCCAAACTGACCCCAAGATAACTACGAGCGGCATTGATCATGAACTGGCGGCGGCCAAGTTCGTCGGCTTTCATAAAGGAATTTTTATTCATGGTTTTAAAGAAGTTGGAGTTGAAAGAATTACGGTGATTATTGAACGAACATAAATTCGTGGGTCTGCACGAGAGCAGAAACAAGGTTTTGATAGCTCTCTCTGCTACCGTCGATGACATCACGCATGAGCATGTTCATTTCAGCATCGCCGGGAGGGCGGCTCAGAATGGCATAGTAGATATAGCGGGCTTTGTCCGCTTCGGTCGTTCCCTTCTTAAGCGCGTCGTAAACCGAGGCCCCTTTATTGGCGACAACCATCTTTTCCACATGACCATTCATGATCTCGAGGATCTGCGCCACGTTTGCTTCCGTCGTGGAAGCCCCGATGAGCTCGCGGTCTGATTGGCCAAATTCGCGGAGGAAGTGTCCTGCTGGAGCTGGAGCTTGGAGCTCGGAAGCTCGGGCGATGCCCTTGGCAGGTCCTGGACGAGAGCGGGAAGCCATCATCATCATGTCCTTGTCACCGGAACCACTGCCACCAGATTTAAATTCCTGAAGGAGATTCTCGGCATACTCGCGGTATTTTTGGGGGTCCGTGATTGCCACGACTTCTGTGGCTAGGTCAGCCATAGATTTTTGGCCGACGAGAACTGGCTTATTGTTGTAGTAAATGTGATTACTGAACTTTCGCTTAGCGAGCTTGTCCGGACTTTCGGCAACCAAGGTCACCAGCGAATCCCACATTTGTTCGGCAGTCATCCGCTCAAGCTGACGTCCATTAAAGGCCTGAGGAACTCCAGCTTCGAAAGCCTTGGGGTTCGCGGCAAACTGGAATGTCTTTGTCAAAAAGAGCACATTCTGGAAGGCCTTCAAATCGTAATCGAGATCCACCATGAGTCTGGTCAAGTAGTTCACGAGAGCTGGCGAGGTCGTCTTTTCAGGATCCACATACTCGTCAACAGGATACGTCAACGGACTTCCCATCACTCGCTCCCACATACGATTCACGGCGATATAGTCAAAATTGGGGTTGTCTTTCGTCATCCAGGCAGCGAACTCCTCGCGGGATTTGCCACTGTCACGACGGTCCGAGGAACGGATTCGTTTTCCGAACTGAGTCCGCCCGCCAACCATTTCACCCGGATCACCGTCCTTATATTGGTAGTCACTGGGAAGTTTGATCCGTCCCGCACCTTGGTCACCGAGCGTGCCGTAGTGAATGTTGTCACGAAGCCAGTAGAAGAGTCGCCCGATGTCAGAACGACGGAAGTCTTCATCGTCATAGCCACGCATCGCTTTGTTCCAAACCCCACCATTTATCTCACCCTGTCCGTGGGTAAATGCTGCGAGTTCATAGAAATCCATGCGCTCCCACTTATTAGTCGGGCTGTCGTGGCACTGGGCGCATTCAAGACGCTCCCCAGTGAAAATCTGCATGGTGATAGAGAGATTGTCCAAGGGCATTCCCTTGTCCCGGATGTAATACCCGACAGCTCCGTTCCCCTCTTCCCAGGCGATTCCTTTCGCTGACACAAGATTGAGGGCAAATTGATTCCACGGGACATTGTTCCCAACACTCTCCGAGATGAAGTTCATGTAGGGCGCCGAATAAGACTGACCACCGTCTCGATTGTCGTCCTTGGCACGGAGGAGATCGAAGACATAGTTCTGCATGTGACTGCGGTAGCCATCGCTCTGCAGGAGGTAACCTGTCAGCATTTCACGCTTCGCGACATCATCGATCTCCAAAAAACTGGAAGCTTCTTCCAAGGTTGGAATCCGTCCGGCGGCAACCAAAAAACTCCGGCGGAGGAAGGCCGGATCGTCGATAACCTGAGGAACAGGTAGCTTCTTTTTACGAAAAATTTCGGCGACATACTTATCGACTTTGTAAGCAGCTTTTTTCAGAGCGGCGGGGCTATTCAGTTCTTTGGAAGACTGCGCAGAAAGTGGCGCAGCGAGGCTTCCAAGAAGCAGTGTACAGAGAAATCTACTCATCATCTTAACAGGGAACGTTTTGGTGGAATCTTTTCTTAGCGAAATTATTAGGGATACTAGGAAAAATCACCCATGTTGTCAAATCAGGAGATTCCGAAAGCCGCCCATCCAATAACGCAACCTTTTCAGCCTAACTACGGGCCAAAAAGCCCTTCAATCGAGCGGAAATAGGCCAACCAAAGCTGCCACCCTCCAAAAACCCAAGAGAGCGCCCCTAATGCGAGGAAAGGCCCGTATGGTAAGGGCTTTCCAAACCCCACCCGGGCAACGATGGCGGCTGTGATCGCATAGATACAACTCGCAAAAATCACAAGAATGACCGAGGGCCATCCCAAAAAGGCTCCGATCATGCCGAGAAAATGCGGATCCCCCATCCCCATCGCTTCCCGTGGAATAGACACATTGCTCGCCTTTCCTTCGAGTGATTTCAGATCGCTAATGATCCATTTTTGATCCCCAATGGAAAAATCATCTCTCCGGATCGTAATCTGTTTCGCCGGTTGACGCTTTCCATTCACCCTGAGCCCATGTCCGATGATCACCAACTCGTCGGCCGAACGAAAGAAAAGATCATCCCAAGAATGAGCCTCTTCGCCTATGATCCAATGGAGCTGCGGGCTATCTCCATGCCCCTCCTGAAGTTTCCAAAGCACCGGCTCATCGAAGCTCATCTTGAGCCGACCCCAAATCAACTTACCCAATAAAACCACTCCCCACAGCGAACCAAACCCGACCAACCAGCCAATCACGGAAGCCTTAGGTCCAGCCCACATTGAGTCACTGGGCTGAAAAATCTCTCCCGTTAAATCCAGAAGCCTGGGTAAAAAGAAACTTCCCGCCACCGCGATCACCACACCCGCCCTTGTCCACGAAGTGGGAATGAGCTGATGCTCGGCATCAATAAAGGAAACCGTGACAAGAATGGTGAACAATGCGATCGCCAGAATCGCGCTTACCATCGGGAAAAAATACCAGGCGGCAAAGTAAAGTACGCCTGTCAGAACCTCCACCAGGAGATACCTCACCGCAATCGGAGCCGAGCAGGTCCGACATTTCCCTCCTTGAATAATCCACGTAACAATCGGGAGGTTTTGCCAGGCGGGCAGGGTGGTTTTACAATGCGGGCAGAAGGAGCGCTTGGGGTCATTCACCGACAGGCCACGAGGTAAGCGGTGAATCGCAACATTCAAAAATGAACCGACACACAGCCCGATGAAAACAATGCCGACACCCATCACTGTGCTATTCCAAATTTCAAACACGGGTTCAAACTAGGCACGATTCATGCCACGATCAAGCCCCAGCCCATTCTCACAAAAGACAAACTCCCGCCTGTCCTCCTGCCTCGATATAGAGAAGACTCCCCTCCACTAGCCGATGAAACCTCCTCCCAGCATTTTTAACGATGTCCTTGGCCCCGTCATGCGCGGCCCGAGTAGCTCGCATAGCGCCGCCGCCAACCGGATTGGCAGAATTGTAAAAGCGCTCACCGGAGAGCCCATTCAAAAGCTCGTCGTGAGATACGATCCCAACGGCTCCCTCGTCACCACCCATAAGGATCAAGGGAGCGACCTTGGACTCCACGGGGGACTCCTCGGTTGGACACCCGATGACCCCCGCCTTCCTGGCTACGAGTTGGCCTTGAAAGAAGCAGGCATTGAAATCGAGCTTCACTATGAAAGTTACAACGCCCCCCACCCCAACTTCTACCGGCTTGAAGCACACGGAGAATCGGGCACAGTCTACAAACTCGACGCCATCTCAACAGGTGGCGGCATGATTGAAACCGTCGCCCTCGATGGCGTCCCATTCTCTTCAGCAGGTGATTACCACCATCTCCTCCTTTGGATATCCTCCTTCCCAGAAAATCACGAGAAGCTGCCGATCTCATTTGAGCATTGTTCATGGCATGCCATTTCAGAAGACAGCGGGATTCTGAATTTCAGTCTCCGGACCCCCCCAAATCAGGAGGTCTTGGAAAATCTCATAAGTTGCCTCAATCCCAAAAGAGTCAGACTCCTTCCCGCCGTCCTCCCTGTCCTCGCCCGCAAGGAAATCAAAGTCCCCTTCTCCCGCTCCGGCGAAATGCTTGAAGCCGCAAACGCCAACACTGTCCCGCTCTGGAAAATGGCCCTCCGCTACGAAGCGGAACGCGGCGGCATTGGCGAAGACCAGGTGATGGCCCAGATGGATAAGATCCGCAGCATCATGGAAGCCGCCATCGCAACCGGTCTCGGTGGAACCTCATACGAAGACCGTATTCTCCCTTCTCAATCTCCCGGTTTCAAAATTGCAGAAGACGAAGGCCGCCTCATTCCGGCCGGCATTCAAAATGCCATCATTCGCTCGGTTTCCGCCATCATGGAAGTAAAGTCATCGATGGGTGTCATCGTAGCGGCGCCCACCGCCGGTTCCTGTGGTGCCATGCCCGGGGCCGTTCTTGCCGTTGCCAATGCCCTCGGAAAAACAAACGAAGAAAAAAATGCGGCGCTGCTCCTCTCCGGGATGATCGGAGTTTTCATCACTCTTGATGCCACCTTCGCGGCTGAAGAAGGCGGTTGCATGGCGGAATGCGGATCCGCTTCTGCCATGGCTGCCGCTGCCATCACCTGGTTCGGAGGCGGAACCAACGAACAACAAATGGCCGCCGCCTCACTCGCCCTGCAAAACTCCTTTGGCATGGTCTGCGACCCCATCGCAAATCGCGTTGAAGCTCCCTGTCTGGGGAAAAACGTCATGGCCGCGACCAATGCCCTCTCCTGTTCCAACATGGCTCTCGGCGGTTACGATCATCTCGTCCCATTCGACGAAGTCGTTGTCGCCATGAACAAAGTGGCCCATCAAATCCCGCGCGAACTACGCTGCACCAATCTAGGAGGACTTTCCATCACTCCCACCGCCGACCGTATCGCTGAAAAGCTCGCTGCAAAATCCGGCGGCGGATGCGGCAAGGTCAGTTGCTAATAATAGCGCTTCAGCATCCAGTAGCAAATCGGTCCGGTCACGGCAACAAACAGCCAGAGCGGAAAGATCTTCCGTGCAAGCTTGCGATGCTTTTCAAAATTCCTCGTCCAGGCATGGACAAAGGTCATCAAAATCATCGGAAAACTCACGGCGGCGGCCACGATGTGCGCGATCAAGATTCCAAGGTAAACATGACGCACCGCCCCCACATTTGCCACCTCATCCGGTGCCAGTTTACCATCCTGATCAAGGTCCCCGAACTTGGTCTCGGGCATCGTAAAGTGGTAGACCACGTAACACACAAGAAAGAGCGACGAAAGGATGAGCGCCAAAGTCATAAACCGTTGATGAGCACGGTATTTCTTTCGAAGGATGCACCAAAGCCCACTCAAAAGACTCGCCGCAACCAGAGTATTGATGAGTGCCACCACTCCGGGCAGTTTCTTGATCCAAAGCTCCACCTCCCAGGAGACTGGGATTTTATAAGGGGATCGCATTGCCACTACGAGCCCCAGTACCACGACGCTGACGACCCAAACAACGATCTTTAACTTCCTGGCCCGCTCCGTCAGAACCGGCTGATTTAACATCGAATTATCATTCATGACGCTATGGTTTCGGCTCCTCTGGCGCCGGATTTCCGAGCTTTCCCAAAGCTTCCCTGACTTCGGCGGCGAGCTGTTCGGGAGGAAGCCCTTCATGCCACTTGTGAACCAGAGTATCACCCCGGTAGAGATGAATTCCCATGTCGTGCGCCCAGCGCCCCTTGGCCGCGATTTCAACCTCCTCAAAACGTTCACGAATTCCCGTGAAAAACATCACATCCGTCATGTAATCCCAGAGCATCTTTTGTTCCCCTTTCAAAAACCACCAATTCTTCTTATCGGCCTTCAAGCGATCTCGCACGTCCAACAACTTCTCCTTGGTGTCGGCTTCCGGGTCGACCGAGAGACACACCACGACAAAATCATCTTCGCTGCGGAATTGCTTATAAACTTCCAGGAGAAAATTGGTATTGCGAGCCGCACACATCGGGCAGGATTCGTAATATTGCACAGCCAGCCAAACCTTATCGTGAAGGTCTGAGATCCTGGCCTTAGAACCATCCTGTCTCTCCAATTCGATGTCCCCTCCCAGCACCGCCAATTCATCGACATTCTCCTTTCCAACGTCCGTCGCCGGCGGAGAATTATCGCGTTTCTCCTTCTTCAAAGTCGTCAAAAAGAACGACATTCCGAGGATCATCAGCGAGATCACAGCGACTCCCACATAGATGAGGGTGATTTTCTTTTTATCAGTCATTCTTGTCCTTTTTCGTTCGGGTTGGCGTAGAGGTATTCGATCGATTCGATGAGAATTCCACGAAGCTTCGGAGTCGTCATTGGCAGAGGCCGCAGCTCTTCATCCGGAGATTTGGCTTTGGCCTCTTCAAATTTCTTTTCCATTTCTACGACGGTTTCAAAATCCCAGCCATCGGTCTCGCCGGGCACCCCGCGGACAAACAAATGTTGGTCCAGAAGAACGAGTCGAGTGTCGTAGTCAAAAACGCCCTCTTTCTCCGTCGGAACACGGTTAAAGCGCATCTTGGTCTTGGAAAACGAACGCAGCGAAGTTTTCGCGTCGTCATCGGCCACCACACGCCAGACCTCGGGCTCCTGGCCATATTCCGAAAGAACTCCGGACATTTTCTCCGGCTCGGCATTTGAGCCATCGAGAACAAAGATAAGAATGGTCGGTTTCTCCGGAGCATTCTTGAAGGCCTCCATCACCTCGCGAAGAGCCTCCAGGGTCGGCTTGGATTCGGGATTAGGAACTGAGGGCATGGTAAGCACCATCGTCACTCTTCCTTTCAGATCCTGGATATTTCGAGCGACCCCGTCGGCAGTCAGAAGCTCGACCTCGGGTTCGGTAATTCTCGTTTCAATACTCGGACGCTTACTGCCGGCAGTTCTCTCCCGATACTTACTGTAGGCATAATTTAAAAAAAATCCGCTGATCACCATGAAAATGACGATCTTAAATGCGGTCGCCCGCAATTTCTTGGGGTCCCGCTCGGCAGGCTCTAACTGGCTGACATCCACTTCTGGCGAAAACTAGCTCAACTCCACACAAAGGCAAGGCCTAGCAACACTACGGGTAGATAGAGCAGAGTTCCCAGAAAGGCCTTTCTCATCGGAGCCCTCTCACCGGAAGCCCGGTAGCTCAAGATCGGGCGCATGAGATAGATCACCAACACGGTGTGCCCCAAAGCCACCCACCAGGGGAAAAGCCCCGTCATCGCTCCGGAAACCACTAGGGACATCAGACAGATTGAAAATACAATGAACAAAGTCGCCGTTTTCCCGCCTGAAACATCACCATTAGACCACATTTGATAACCGGCTTCCTCATATTCCTCCCGGCAAAGCCAGCTGATGGCGACGAAATGAGGGAGTTGCCAGAAAAACAGCAGACTGAATAAAAACCATCCTCCCCAGACCGACCAATCCCCTCCGGCCCCAACCCAACCGATCAGCGGAGGAATGGCTCCTGGAATCGCCCCCACCAAGGTATTGGTCGAATGCCACTTCTTCATTGGTGTGTAGACAAAAACATAAATTGCAATTGTGGCCGCCGCCAGAAACGCTGCCTCCGGATTCACCCTGGCTGCGAGGTGGATCACCCCGAATGCCGCTAATCCCCAGCCGATCGCAAAAGCCTTCATCACTCCCATCCTCCGGGAAGGCAAAGGCCGGTCGGAGGTCCGCTTCATTCGGGCGTCATCCTCGATCTCCATCAGTTGATTAAAAGCTGCCGAACCAAAGGCCGCAGCCGCCGTTCCGATCAGGGTGTGCAAGAGCAACCACCACTTCCCAGACATCCCGCCCAGCCCCTTTGCTGCGAGATAAAAGCCAAAGAGCGTGGTAATCAGAACGAAGGTATTCAACCGAACTTTCGTGAGGACCTGAAGATCCTTCGAAAGGGTCGGTGTTTCAGGAGATGACTCGTGCGTAGACAACGTCGTGAGTGTGCCCTCACTCACCCCTCCCCGCAATCCCGAGTGTCGAAGAAACGGCATTTTTCCTTTTCGAATGGCCTCCATTTACGGATGTTGTCCCACACATGAGTGACAAAGACCAGTATCAGCGCGAACTCGACGTCATCGAAGAAGTGAAGGGCAAAGGCCCCGTCGGTAAATTCTTCGGATATGCCAAGATCTCAGGCCCCGGATGGTTGCAAGGAGCCATCACCTTGGGCGGAGGTTCGCTCGCCGGAGCCCTCTATCTTGGAGTCGTCTCCGGTAATGACCTCCTTTGGGTCCAGCCCCTCGCCATGATCTGCGGCATTATCATGCTTGCCGCCATCGCCTACGTCACTCTCTCAACCGAGCAACGCCCCCTCCAACTCATCAACCGCCACCTCCACCCCCTCCTCGGCTGGTCCTGGCTCCTTGCAACCATCATGGCCAACATCGTTTGGACAATGCCACAATTCTCCCTTGGCACCGCCGCCATCCAACAAAACCTTCTCGGCATCACCGATCCGGAGGAGGCCAAAAAGTCCCTTTGGTTCATCATCGCCGTCCTCTTTTCCATCGGCCTTTTCGTAAACTATCTCTATCAGGCCGGCGGAGGCGGAGCGAAGCTCTTCGACCGCATCATCAAGGTCATGGTCGGTCTCATCGTCCTCTCCTTCTTTGCCGTCGTCGTCAGCCTCTTTTCCTCCGGCAGTATCGACTTCGGTTCCATCTTGGGAGGATTCATTCCCGATCTCTCCCTCCTGACTTCCAGCTCGGACACTTTTGCCGCCGACATCGCCGCGTCAACAAATCCCGACTGGTGGGAAAAAGAAATCGTCAGCACCCAGAAGTCGAAGATCTTCGCCGCCTTCGGAACGGCTGTTGGCATCAACATGACCTTCCTCCTTCCCTATACTCTTCTTAAGAAAAAGTGGAGCTCCAAGCATCGCGGACTTTCCATCACCGACCTTTCAATCGGACTCTTCGTCCCCTTCTTCCTGGCCACCGCTTGTGTCGTCATCGCATCGGCTTCCTCCTTCCACGGAAAAACGGGCGACGTCAAACCCGAGGCGACCTATGGAACTCTCGCCAAGATGGAAAGTGTTCAAGCCCTTGTGAAAGACCTCCCCTCTGGCACTCCGGAAGAAAAAGCAATCTGGAACGATACCATCGCCCAGACCGATTCCATCAATGACGCAGATCGCAAGCTCGCCGCCATGCTCCATTCACGGGATGCCGGAGCCCTCGCCATCACCCTCAAGCCCTTCACCGGTGAAGTCGTGGGACAAAAAGTCTTCGGCATCGGCGTTCTCGGGATGGCCGTTTCCACCATCATCATCCTGATGTTGATTAATGGACTCGCCTTCCAGGAACTCTTTGGAAAAGCGATGGGATCCAAGCCTGCCTACTTCCTCGGCTGCTCCATCTCGGGCATCTCAGGCTGTCTCTTCCCACTCTTCTGGTCAGGTCAAAGCAAAGCAGCCCTGGCCATCCCCACCTCGGTGATCGGTGGTTCTCTTATTCCCATCGCCTATTTCACTTTCTTCCTCCTCATGAACTCCAAAAAGGTTCTCGGCGACAAGCGCCCCAAAGGAACCGCCCGCATCATTTGGAATACCCTCATGATCTTCGCCACCACCGTCGCGACCGTCGGCACCTGGTGGGCCACAAGTGGCAAGAAGTTTGGAGATGTTCCCGCCGGCATGATCGGCATGGGCTTCCTTGCCCTTCTCTTCGTCGTCGGAACCCTGTCGTTTTACTCCAAAGAAAACAAGGCCTAGCGACGTCTCTTCTTAAATGAGCCGGAAACCGAATCCCTATCAAACCCCGGAGGACGGGGATTCGGATCAAAGCGAACTTCAACCGTTCCAGAAGTGGAATGACCGGAGGATGGTCGCTCTCTTTTTCCTGCCTTCCATCGCGTTCGCCGGAATCATCATCCTTCTCGTAACAAACCGACATTTTGGGGTTCTCGGGCAATTTCTTAGCTGGGGAAGTCTTGGATTCATGACGATCTTCGCCGTTCTGGCGCTCGTCGTGTCGGTTTTCAGCGCCCACATTAATAGGTGCCGCCAACAAAGTAGCCGGGGGAGCTTCATCCTGATGATCTTTGTCTATTTGATCGCCCAGGTCTTCGCTCTCTTCCTCACCATTGCCGTCATCGTGGTAATCGGCCAAATCCTCTAGCAAGCTCTCTCCAGGAAGAGCAAAAATGGTCTGGTTTTTCAGTGGCACTTTCAGCGGATCCTCGCTTCATTGAAGCCATGTCAGACGGTTACGAAATGCCATGCTCCGCCCGCGATGAACTTGAGGGGATCGTTTATTTCCCCCGCATGTGCGACAAGATCCGTAAAAGAAAGACGAACACCCTTCACCCGGAATTCCTCGCCAACCTTGGCCTCGGCATGGATCT
>TARA_B110000914_G_scaffold94969_1_pt1 | contig 11989 bp, 5 predicted proteins | sample TARA_B110000914 | Tara Oceans TARA_B110000914 (sample SAMEA4397983) | marine metagenome | biome: Polar Biome; feature: [MES] marine water layer (ENVO:01000295) within the mesopelagic zone...; material: water (ENVO:00002006), including particulate matter (ENVO:01000060) such as......
GAAATTGCTTTTGGCGTGAGGGCCTTGAAGCCGCCTTTGGAGCGGAGTGGAGGGGGGAGAAAGGGGGGAGAAAGGGGGGTGCGTCGGCAAAGGCACTTCGATGTGCGCCTCTAATTGGGCCTCCATGAAATATGGCGACGGCTCCGAGGAACTATACGATATGAAGAAGGATTCCAAGCAGTTCGTCAACTTGGCCAAATCAACTCAGCATGCCAAGGTCCTTCAATCCCTCCGCCAGCAATTCCAAAGCGTCCGGAAGCAATGACGGAACATTGGTTATTTCAGCGGAGTGATCTTTATATTGCGGTAGGCGACGGGTCCGTGGTCCCCTTGGAACATAATGGGTCCCTTGGCCATTTCTTTGCCGGTCAATCCTCCGGGAGTGGGCTTCGGTAGCTCAATCTTTTCCTGAATCACCTTGCCGTTGAGAACTACCTTCTCGATGTAGGCATTCTTGACCTTCTTGCCGTCCTTGTACTTGGGGGCATGAAAAACGATTTCGTACTTTTGCCACTCGCCGGGCTTTTTGCTGGCATTCATGGCGGGTGGTTTGGCCCCGTATATGGCTCCCATGTCGCCCATCCCGAGCTTGGTCCGCCCATGGCTGTCTAGGACTTGAATTTCGTATTCTCCATGAATGTAGATACCTGAGTTTGAACCCTTCGGCACCATGATCTCAAGTTCGATTCGAGCATCGCCGTAAGTGAAGGTGGAGTAGATGTCGAGGCTCTTGCCGGCGGATTTTGACGGAGCGTTGACCATTTCACCGGTGCCATCCTTAACAATTAATTCATTTGGGTTCTCGGGATGTACTGCGGCGACGCCGACTGACCAACAATCCTTATTCTTGCCTCGAGGCTTTGTCTTCCAGTCATCCAGGTCCTTGCCGTTGAAGGGCGAAGCGGCTTGGGAATGGGAGATCAAGATTAGTGAACCGATGAACGCACTTAGTAAAAGTCGGATTTTTTTCATATTGTCGGTGAAGTTAATGTAGATGTAATTCACGGAATCTTGGAATACGGCGATCCGCTTGTCGATCCCTCACTTACTGCTAGGAATTTGCTTTTGGCGGGAGGGCCTTGAATCCGCCCTTGGACCGGAGCGGAGGGGGGGGAGGGAAGTAACAGATGGACGAATTACCTTTACTGATCTCTCCGCTCTACTCTGAAGAATCCTGTTGGGAAATCCGTCTTCGAGTAAAGGCGCTCTACAGCACCTCCTTCGGCAACGATGTCATCTTCAATAACACTCCAATTCTGGTTATCAGTTGAAAATTCACGACTAAAAAGTCGAAATATCCAATATGATGACGATGGAAAATACGTATAGTGTTCGCAGCTTATGGATCCGCGGCATCTCAAAATCTACAACCTCGCATTGTTTCTCGGGATCTCCCCTTCGTTGGCCGGTGAGCTGGAGTTCAATCGCGACATTCGCCCGATTCTCTCGGAGAACTGCTTCCTCTGCCATGGCCCGGACAAGCACAAGCGCGAGGCCAAGCTGCGGCTGGATACTCGCGAGGGCGCGCTGAAAATGGATGCCATCGTCCCCGGTAATCCGGATGATAGTGAGATCATCTACCGCATTTTGGAGGATGATCCGGATGAGATCATGCCGCCTCCCGATAGCCACCGGAAGCTCACCAAAGAGCAGATCGCGATCCTCAAGCAGTGGGTCAAGGAAGGCGCTAAATACCAGGATCACTGGTCATTCGTGCCACCCCTCAGCACATCCAAGAAACCTCTGCGTGAGGTCATCGATCAGCAGATCCAACAAGAGCTGAAGAAGTCAGGAGTCGAACCATCACCGAGTGCGACCCAGGAAGCTCTGGTCCGCCGTCTTTCACTCGACCTGCGTGGTATTCCACCGACGCTTGAGGAGATCGATTCCTTTCTAGCAGACTCATCGGATAATCCTTGGGAAAAGCTTGTCGATCGTATGCTCGCTTCCCCACAGAGCGCCGAGCGACTGGCACTCGACTGGCTGGATGTCGCCCGCTACTCGGATACGAATGGCTACTCGATCGATGACCACCGCGAGATGTGGGGTTGGCGTGACTGGGTGATCCACGCCTTCATGGAGAACAAACCATACGATGAGTTCATCACCGAGCAGCTCGCCGGGGACCTCATCCCGAACGCGACTCCACTGCAAAAGATGGCCACTGGCTTTCTGCGTAACAGCATGAATACTCACGAGGGCGGCACGATCGCGGAAGAATACCGCGTGGCCTACATCGCCGACAAGATCGATACGGTTTCCTCTACCTTCATGGGTCTGACGATGAAGTGCGCCCAGTGCCACGATCACAAATACGATCCGATCAGCCAGGAAGACTACTACCGCTTCTATGCCTTCTTCGATTCGGCCACCGAACACGGAAATGGAGCTACCAACGGCAATACGGCCCCCTTCATTCAGGTGAAGTCCCCACTGCACGAAATCTCAGACATCGAGGGATCACTGAAGCAACGCGCCGCACGTATCAGGCAACTTCGTAATGATCTGATCCATACGGAACCCGGAAAATACGATGCCTGGAAGACTGGCATCCTGGCCAAGGCGACAACACTTGTTAGTAAGCCCGCCGATAAGAGCAGCGATTTCAAGTTCCCACCTGCCGGGCAAGCACCCAACTGGGTCTGGGCAGATAAGAAGAGTGCCACCGGGCGCATGCTCGTTCGCAAAAATATCACGCTTAACGGTGTCGTCGAATCGGCCTACGCTTTCTTCACTTGCGACAATAGCGCGGATCTCTACGTGAATGGAAAGAAGCTCAGTCATGCCGAGCCATGGATGGAGCCGAAGACCGTGGAGATCACCCGGCATCTGAAGAAAGGCGAGAACACCATCGCAGCGGATGCACGTAATGCCGGTGGTCAGGCGGGCTTTCTCGCCGTGATTCAACTGAAATACAAGAGTGGTGAAATCCAATACACCACGAGTGGAGAAGACTGGCAGTGGAAGCCTCCGACTGGCGACGATCCGATCATGGCATTCGCCAGCGAGAGCGACTGGAAGAATGTCGTCTCCCTCGGAAAGCACGGCGTCGCTCCCTGGGGGGAACTGCAAAGAAAAGTTGCCACTCCTTTACCGGACCAGAGCCTCGTTCAGATCCTAAATAAGGATCCGGAGGCACGTAGCGATGCTGAGAAAAAGCGCGTGACCGATGAATACATCACCAAGGCATCCGTCCAGACAAAGCGCCTGGGGAAGGCGCTGTTGATCGAACTGGGCATCATCGAGAAGCAAATCAAGAACAGCGATTTCACCAGCGTGATGGTGATGGATAATCCCGGAAAACGGAAGACGCGCATGCTCATCCGTGGTGAGTATAATAACCCCGGTGAGGAAGTCAGCGCGGGCGTGCCTGAGGTCTTCGTCCAGTTGCCAGAAGAAGCTCCCGCTGACCGACTCGCTCTGGCTCGCTGGCTGACCAGTGACCAGCACCCGCTAACAGCACGCGTCACCGTCAACCGATACTGGCAGATGATCTTCGGAGCTGGGGTGGTCCGCACCAATGAGGACTTCGGTTCTCAGGGTGAATGGCCATCGCACCCGGAGCTGATCGACACCCTCGCTGTGCGTTTCCGCGACGGCGGCTGGGACCTCAAAAAGTTAATCAAAGAGATCGTGATGTCGCAGACCTACCGTCAGCGCTCGGACATTTCTCCCGAGCTGCTGGAAGCAGATCCCGCCAACCGCATGCTTGCACGTGCTCCTCGTGTTCGGCTTTCCGCCGAACTGGTGAGGGACAATGCCCTCGCTATCAGTGGACTGCTCAACCCGCAGCTCGGTGGGCCGAGCGTTTACCCGGAACAACCTGATGGGCTCTGGAGGCAGATCAGTCACTTCGGCTACGGTGCCTTTACTGCGCAGGCCTATTTCCAGGATGCCGGGAAGCAGACTCAAAGGCGCAGTATGTATAGCTTCTGGAAGCGCACCTCGCCACCACCAGGGCTGGCGATCTTCGACGCGCCCACGCGCGAGACCTGCACCGTGCGCCGCATGCAGACAAACACACCGCTGCAAGCGCTCGTCCTGCTCAATGATCCTCAGTTTCTGAAAGCGGCCCGCGCCCTAGCCATGCGCATGACTTCCGAAGGTGGCAGCAGCGCTGAGGAGCGCATCGCCTACGCCTTTCGTCTTGCCACAGCGCGAACCCCGAATGCCAAGGAACTGGAAATTCTCAGCGCCACTCATGTACGCGAGAAACAACGTTTCACTCAAGACCCGCAGTCAGCCAAGGAACTCTTGGATAATCCCGATCTTTCGGTCGCATTAAACGATCTCGCCGCGCACACCATGGTGGCATCGGCCATTCTCAATCTCAACGAGACCATCACCAAGCAATAAGCATGAGCAGGCATTCTATTTCCAGACGCGGATTCATTGGCGCAGGTTCAGGCACACTGGCCTTCATGGGCATGCCCGCCATGGCCAGACCGCAGTCGATCGGCTTGCCGAGCTTACCGCATCACAAGCCGACAGCGAAGCGGGTGATCTACCTTTTCCAGTCCGGCGGGCCATCCCATGTCGATCTCTTCGACTATAAGCCCATCCTCAAGAAACTCCACGGCACCGATCTCCCCGACAGCATCCGCGGTGACCAGCGCGTGACGGGTATGACCGCTGGTCAGAAAAAGTTCCTCGTCAATGCACCCATCTCCGAGGTGGCACCACGTGGGCAGAGCGGCGTGACCGTCAGTGACCTGCTGCCCTACACCAGCAAGATCGCCGATGATATCAGCCTGATCAAATCCGTGCACACCGAGGCGATCAACCACGACCCCGGCATCACCTTCATCAATACCGGCTCACAGATCCCCGGCCTGCCAAGCCTCGGCGCATGGTGCGACTACGGGCTCGGCAGCCACAACAAGGACATGCCCGGCTACATCGTGATGCTCTCCCAGGGCAAGGGCAAGAACCCCGGACAGCCGATCTTTTCACGCCTGTGGGGCAGCGGCTTTATCCCATCGAGTCACCAGGGAGTCCAACTCCGTGGCGGCGGCGCACCCATTCTCTATCTGGATGATCCCGCAGGCATCGACCGCGCAAGCCGCAGGAAAATGCTGGATGATATCGCTGCGCTCAATGGCCTCCGCCTCGACCAGACGGGCGACCCGGAAATTGAAACGCGGAACTACCAATACGACATGGCCTACCGCATGCAGGCCTCTGCTCCAGAAATTACTGATCTTTCTAAGGAGCCCGAAAGCACTTTCAAACTCTACGGTGAGGATGCGCGCATCCCCGGCACCTACGCCTACAACTGCCTGCTCGCTCGCCGCATGGCCGAGCGCAACGTGCGCTTCATTCAGCTCTTCCACCGCGGATGGGATCAGCACAACTCACTCTTGCCGCACCTAACAGCACAGTGCAAGGATACCGATCAAGCCTCCGCAGCACTAGTCACCGACCTCAAGCAGCGCGGCATGCTGGACGACACACTCGTCGTCTGGGGTGGCGAATTCGGGCGCAGTGTTTACAGCCAGGGCGGCTTGAATTCCGGTCGCGACCACCACGGGCGTTGCTTCAGCATGTGGATGGCGGGCGGCGGAGTTGCTGCCGGGCGAATGCATGGTGAGACCGATGACTTCTGCTATAACATCGTCAAAGATCCCGTGCACATCCGAGACCTTAGTGCCACCATCCTCCACACCCTGGGCGTCGACGACAAACGCTTCTCCTTCAAATTTCAAGGTCTCAATCACACCCCGACCGGAGTGGAACCGAGCAAGGTCGTGAAGGAAATCCTAGCGTGACCAAATCGGGAACTGCTCAGGAGAGGATATCTTTGATGACATCTATGGGTTCCGTATCGCCTTGCCATTTTCGGAGAGCTTGAAGGCGCGGTTGGGCTGGCCGGAGGGGGTGTCTGCTCCCTGGAATTACTCCGTCACGTGGATTGTGTTCCAGATTTTGGTCACGATCTCGTCACCGCTCTCGGTCTCGAGATCAATGTTGATCTCCATCATGTGGACCGTGCGGAGGTCAGTCACTTTGAGAAAGACCGATTTGCCATCCGGCAGGAGCCTCGCTGACTCGACCGTGAACCTGGTACGGCCTTTCGGCGGTTCATCCGAGTTGCGATGTCCGGTTTGGTACTCCGAAGTTCCGTAGGCGTGTGTCCAGCGCAGGTCGCTTCCTGACAGCGCATAGCTGTCCGGGTCTTCTGCCAGCGCCTTGTCGAGTTTCTCCGTGAAGCTGATCATGATTCCGCCGTCACGAACTTCGAGGGCGCTGGGCATCTTCACCTTCCGTCCGGTGTAGCGAACGCGATCGAGTCCTCCTTCGCGCCCGGCATTGGTCTGCCAACCTCTGAGTCCGGCCATATAGAGTTGACCGTCCCTCTTGTTGAATCGACCGCGCATCGCGCTGGAAGTTGGGCTCACTGGGATTCTGACGACTCCGCCCTGCATGACGTCGCCACACTTTTGCTTGAGAACGAGGTAGAGAGCGCTCTGTCCGTAGCTGAGGTGCAGCATCTCTCCCTGAAACGGTCCCCATCTCTTGCTGGTAACCCACACCTGGCCGCCGTTCGAGTTATCGACGCTCTTGGGAAGCCAGGCCAGCGGCACGGGAGTCTCGCCCGGGTCGAGGTGTTTGTCCCTTTTCCCACGACGCTGGGCAACGGTCGTGGTGGTATTCATCTTAGCGTAGTTTGCGGCCGCATCGACCACTCCAAGGAATTCGTCCTTGTCGATCCAGTGGATCGGGCAGCGCGGCACGAAGGTCCCCTCATTGTCCCCGCAGGTGATCTGGCCAGTGGGGCTCATCCCGATTCCGTTGGGTGCTCGCAGACCGGTGGCGTAGCGCTCGATCTCCGATCCATCCTTCGAGACGCGAATGATCGAGCCGTGGTGGCGGCCCATGCGACTGAAGCTCAGCCCGCCCCCGAGCACGGGGCTGCCATAGGCGAAGTAGAAGTCCCCGTTCGGAGCCCTCTGCAGATCGAAGCAGAACTCATGAAAGCTGGTGGTGAGTTCCCAGTCGTTGTTGAAGTTCTCGTGGTAGTCCGCCTCATCGTCACCATTGAGGTCATGGTAGCGCGTGATTTGGTCGTCGCCCACCGTGTAGATGACATCGTCGACGATGGTGAGGCCGAGCGTTTCGTGGCCTCCAGCCGCAAAGCGTTTCCATTGCAGTTTCTCGAGTTTTTCGTCGATTCCACTCACGATCCAGACGTCGCCGTCCCAAGTACAGACAGCCGCGCGGCTCGGATCGCTGGTGAAGAAGTCGAAGCCCCCAATCCGCATCTTCATCCCGTAGGGGTTCTCGTAGGGGAGAGTGAGGCGATCGAGCAGGTAGGCTGAGGTGCCATCATCTTGAGCAATTTCTCCTTTGGTCGTGACGGTCTCCGGAAAGCGGCTGGGGCCGCCCTTCGTATAGAGGGTGAGATCCTCAAGGTTTGCGGAGATCACCCCGTTGCCATAGGCGATCTTGAGGTGAGTTCTTCCGGCGGGTATCTGCAACACGATGCCGTCCTTCCCGGTTGTAGGCATGAGGTCCGCCCCAAATATCCGGATTTTTGGTGCGCCGTCGACCTTGGCCAAAACCATCGTGGCGGGCCTGGAAAAGGTGCCCTGGATCGTGCGTGTGATCACGCCATTTTCGAGTGCCGGCATTTCGAGGATGGAGTCTTTTCCGACTGTGTAGCGTAACACCACCTTGTCGCCATGCGCGTAGAGCCCACGGTAGTGTGCCTGTGTTTTCGGCAAGGGACCCAGTGGCGGATAGGCGCCATCTTCCGCGATCCGCGGCTCATGGAGGCTACCGTCCTTCTTTGCCCAGCCCGGCGCGGCGGCATTCGTGAAGAGCGCCTCGCCCACGAACAAGGGGAAGACATCGTTGCCGCCGCTAATGGGGCCGCCTTTCAGTTGCAAGCCGCCCTTCGTCCACCCCGCCGCCATACGCATGGTGTCCGCGTCGAAGACGATGCAGGCGCTCCCTTCTTCGTTGAGGCGGATGATCTGCCCCCGGAAGACGAGGTTGTCGCCCTTCGTGTCCTGGCCCACCCGCAGAGCATTGCCTGCGAAGCTTCCAAATCGGGCCGGAAACATCCCGGGATCACGAACCGGAAGGGGAGGAGTTTGCGTTGGCGCTTTCGCAAAGGGCGCCGGATCCCACTTGATCGCCTTCAGCCTCTTCGGATCGTGGGACAAAATCGAAGCGGGGATTGGTTCCTCTTTTCCTCCGGGACGGATCCAACCCGCAATACATCCAGCCCCGACTCCGCCTTCCTGGTAGAGGATCGTGACGCGGTGGGATCCGGGGCGCAGGGTGATCGAGCCGCTCTTCTTTGTCATGCTGTGCGGCCCCCAGTTTTCAACCACGAGCTGGTCGTCAATCGAAAGCCGCGACCCGTCGTCGGAATTCATAAGGAACTTGTAATGGCCATCTGAAGCGATGTTGAGAGTGCCGCTCCAACGGACCATGAACTGATCGGAAAGCTTTGAGCCGTAAAACTCACCCGGCGTTTCGGGAAAGTTCACCTGCTTGTCGATGCGCACCAGCCAGGGCTGCAGGCCGATGGGCACTTCGTATTCATCGCCCAATTTTTCGGGGAGCTTGAAATACTCGGCGATTAAACCAGGCGCACCGAAGGCTCCTACAGGGACGGAAATTGCAAACAAGGTTACAAAGAGGCGATTCATGGTTTTACTCTTAGATGACATGGGTTGTCAGGCGGGCCGTCATGAAACGGAAACCGATTTCACTCTTCCTTTGCTTACTTGCCGGATTGGGTTGGGCTCCCACCACTTTCTCTATTGCTGGAAGGCGGTGTGGCCGACGTCGCCGCCGGAGGCGAGATACATGATGAGGTCGAGGATTTCCTCCTCGGTCATCGTGTTGAGCAAAGTTGGTGGCATCAGCGAAATCGGGGAGACGCTGCGCTCGGCGATGTCGGCTTTCTTGACGATTTTGACTTCGTCCGGCATGAGCGGGTTGGTCGCCATGTTGAGCATGTCGTCGTCGCCCCCGACCTCGCGTCCGAAAATCGCGCTGCCGTCTTTGAGTGTCAGGGTGACCGCGGCGTGCTGATCGGAGATGACTTTCGACGGTTCGATGATCTCGGTGAGGATCGCGGTGTAGTCGTATTTGTTGCCGATCGAGCTCAGGTCGGGTCCGAGCGCCCCGCCTTTGCCTTTGAACAGGTGGCAGGTGGCGCAGAGCTGTTGGTGGAGTGTCTTGCCACGGATGAACGAGCGCCCAGTCTCGACGCGCCCGAGTTTTGGTTTTAGTTCGGCGACGGTCCAGTTGCGCACGTGCTTCCTCGGGGGGGGTGCAGGCGCTGGGTTATCCGTCTTGGCGGCGAGTTGTTCCTTGATGGTGGCCTTCTGTGGCTCGGTGAGGCGGGCGGTCGCTTCTTTGCGCACCATCTTGAGGAAATTATTGAAGTGACTGCCTCCGGTGTAATCGCCGCTGTTGGCCTCGGCGGACTGGATCCAGCTGAAGTAAGCGCGTAGGTCGGCGTCGTTCCAGCCGTCTCTGATGGTGCGCAGGTGATACGAATAGAACATCTGGTCGGCCTGGGTGTTGGCGGTGAGCAATTGATTAACCGATTTCGTCACCCCGCCCGGAGCGTTCAAATAGAGGAGCATCTGGCAGAGCTCGCGGTCGAGGGCGGTGTCGTTCGCCGGGTAGTGGGGGGACAGTTGGGCTGCGAGCTTGTTCTTCGAGGCGTTGTCGGGAGCACCGAGGCGAATGAAGATCAGGCTGTAGGCGCGCAGAAAGTCGAGTTGCTGTTCCTTCGCCAGTTTGGAGAAATTGATTTTCGCTAGGTTTTTCTGTAGGGCGGCCTGGTCCTTCTTGTCGCCAGTGCGCGCGAGGGCGATCGCGGCTTCGATGGCTGCCACCGGGTTGGCCTCTCCCTTGGCGCGTGCAGCCCAGCCGTTGGCGGTTTGGTGCTCCACCGCTGTTCTGGCGGCGAATCGCACCGCACGGTCGACGTGCGATAGGTGAGGCCACGCCTTGGCGACGGTTCCGGGACGGGGCTCTGCATGAAGTGATTCGAGCTCGTGACGCAGTTTGCGCTCCTGGTTGTCCCGCGGTGAGATTTTCGCCGGCGCGGTCGGTTCATCGCCAGTGTAGGTGACACGTATTAGCGAGCTCTTGCTGCGGCGGCCGCCAGCGATGAAATACATTGCGCCGTCCTGTGGACGGATGACGATGTCCGAAACTGGCAGCGCGCGGCCGGCGATGAACTCCTCGAACTCGCCAGTGTAGCTCCCGCCATTCTCCTTCATGTGGACGGCGTAGATTTTTCCGTAGGTCCAATCGAGCACGTAGAGCGCTTCTTGGTATTTCGCCGGAAACTTCGCGTCGTAGCCGAAGGCGACGCCGGTCGGGCTGCCGCGGCCGATGTCACAGACCGAGCCGGCCGAGTCTGGATAGTAGTCAGGCCATTTTCCTGCACCGAAGCGCCAGCCGAACTCGCCGCCGCTGATGCAGTGATTGACGCGCGACGGCCGGTACCACGGGCCACCGACGTCGTATTCCATGTCGGCGTCGAAGGTGAACAGGTCGCCGTGGCGGTTGTAGGCGATGTCATATGGGTTGCGGAAGCCTGCGGAGAGGATGTGACGATCGCTGCCGTCTGGTTTGCAAGAAACAACGAAGCCGCCGGGCGCCATGCGATTGGTGTTGTGCCCGTAGTAGGTGCTGCGCGGCAGCAGATGGTCTTCTTTTTGCAATTGGATGTGGCGCGCGGCGATCTCGTCCGGCATGTCGGTGCTGTTGCCGCACAGGATGACAAGCCGCGTTTTATCCGGGCTGAGGATGACGGCGTGGGCGTGGTGGTCGCTGCCAACCGCGAGCGACATTAGGTGTTCGACTTTATCGTAGTGGTCATCGCCGTTCGTGTCCGTCAGGCGGAACAGGCCGGACTTTCCCTTGCCGATGCCGACGACGTAGAGGCTGCCGAAAGCTTCGAGCAAGCCGTTGGCCTTGCCGACTTCGACTGGCAACTTTTCAACTTTTGCTTTGGCGTTCTCTTGTCCGATGGGAGGAACAACGACCCGGTAGAGCGCGCCTTGCCGGTCCGACGCGATCAGCCGGCCTTTGCCGTCGACACACAGCGCGACCCATGAACCCTCGGTGGCGAGATTGACGTCGTAAAGTTTCTCGGCCTCGAATCCCGCCGGGAGTTTGATCTGCAGTTTCTCGACGAAGTGCGCTTTAGGATCCGTGTAGGCGCGGAATTGGACGCTCGGCTTGCTGCCGGATTGATCGATTCCTCCAGCGTCAAGACCGCCGATGGCGCGGAAGGTGGTGTAACCAGCTGGCAGGTTGAAGCTGATCCTCGACGGCGAATGAGTGCCGATGCCGTCGGCGTATTCTTTCCCGTTGACCTTGAGTTGACCGTCGTCCTGATTTTTTCCAACCCTTGCACGGCTGTCTATGTTCGCTGGTTTCAGTTCGGTGAGCCGTTTCTCTTTCCCATCCGCCGCGATCAGGCGCGGTTCGATCCAATCGGCCCAGTCGTGCCCGGATCCGTCGCCACCATCGGAGACTTCGAGGAACAGCTGTGTGGCACCGGTGATGTCGATTTCGACCGAGACCTGGTGGCCTGGTGTTTCTTTCGTGATGACCTTGCTGGCGAATTTTTTCGGCGCGGCGGTGGTGGTGAAGACGGATAGGAGGAGGATTGTCGGGAAGATGAGTGTTTTCATTGCGATCAGACTGATGAGGGTGCGCTACTGCCCGCTGGCTTACAAGCGGCATCTGTTGGTTCGATCCGCAGCGCCTCAGATTTGGACGAGCAGCGGGAGCGTAATTGTGCGGTCTCTTTGTCGCCGAGCGATCGTGTTTGAATATCACAACGTGTTGTTTTCACCTATAGAGGCGGGAATGAGGCCACACGAAAAACATAAGACGACTAGAGGGGAAAAGCCCCAAACTAACGGCTGGGAATTTACTTTTTGGGCAGGGTGTTTGGAAGGGCTCTCATGGGGAAGACAGGGCGTTGATCCCGGCGGGCCGG
>TARA_B110000914_G_scaffold55095_2_pt1 | contig 11935 bp, 3 predicted proteins | sample TARA_B110000914 | Tara Oceans TARA_B110000914 (sample SAMEA4397983) | marine metagenome | biome: Polar Biome; feature: [MES] marine water layer (ENVO:01000295) within the mesopelagic zone...; material: water (ENVO:00002006), including particulate matter (ENVO:01000060) such as......
AGTCGCTTGAGTCCAGCGATAGGTGACATGGGTGTCAGCCGAAGGAGACGCGGCATCGAGAGCGGAAAAGGTATTGTCAGCGACCCCTCCCCGGGTAAATCCAAGCTGGCCGGTGTTGTCCCACTGTTCGTAGCGTAGGCTGTTGAGCGGGTTGGCATCGGCTCTTCCAATGTAGCCGTTTTTTCCCCCACCAACGGGGTCTCCGCTGATAATAAATTCAAAGGTGGCATCTCCGGCGATAGCTCCAAAATCGAAGGCCTCGATATTTGTCCCGTCAAAGGTAGCGGCGGTTGTGCTTCGTGCGGTAAAGCCAGAACCGGCGATGGAGGCGTCGTAAGCGGCGAGGCTTGCTCCGTGAAGAGAGCTGGCAGCCAGGAGCAGGATCCCAATGGGAATGGTAGTCTTAATCATGGTTGTGAATGGGATGGATCTATGGCCGATACGACCGATATGGCATACCTCAGAGGAAATTATTTCCTCCTCAGTTCCCCAGTGGATGTTATTTGAAAAAAATAGGCAATTCAAAAACAGAATAATTTTACCTTGGCTCATGAATTTTATTTCTGCGGCATGATTTGGTTTTATGCTAAACCAAGTCCAATGATGGTTTGGAGAGTTCAGATGGCCCTTGGGGGAAGGTTAAACTGGCTGGTTGCTTTCAGTCTTCTTCTTCTTGGGAGTCAATTTTCGTTGGCCGACGTCATTCCTCCGAATGTCGATTTGCCTGAGGCGGAGAAGTCTTCGGCGGGCAAGCGTTTCAGTGAGGTTCCTTCCGGCGATTCCGGCATCGATTTTGTGAACAGCTGGAAGGCTCCGAGAGACTATGAGAGGGCTTTGACCCTGTCGTTTGGAGCGGGTGGCGTGGCGGTGGGAGATTATGATGGCGATGGCCGGCCCGATCTTTATTTATCGAGACCGTTTGGTGGCGGACAGCTTTACCGGAACCTGGGTGATTTTAAGTTCGAAGACGTCACGGAAAAGTGCGGGCTTGGCGGGGAGGAGTTTTGGCAGGCTTCGCCCAGTTTTGCAGACATTGATGGTGATGGTGATCTGGATCTCTATGTCTGTGCCTTTGATGCGACGAATCGGCTCTATCTCAATGAAAAGGGAGTTTTTAAAGAGTGTGCGAAAGAGGCGGGCCTGAACTTTAAAGGATTTAGCGTGAACATGGCCTTCGCGGACTACGATCTGGATGGTGATCTGGATGGTTATCTGCTGACCAATCGTCCGTTTTCACCGGAGGAAAGCTACAGTGTGAGCGATCGGGCGACCGCAAATCGGGTCTACCGCCAGTTGCGCAAAGACGCGAAAGGGAATTTCGTGATGCCGGAGCACCTGCGAGAGATTTTTGATGTGGTTTGGAATCCGGCGGGGCAGATGCACATGTTCATTCGGTCGGGCCAATACGACTATCTCTATCGCAACGACGGTCCGGGAGAGGACGGTGGTGTGCCACGTTTCACTGATGTGACAGAGGCTGCGGGGTTGAGAGACAATGGCATGGGACTTTCCGCGACCTGGTTCGACTACGATGCCGACGGCGACCCCGACCTATACGTGGCGAATGATTATTACGGGGCGGATCATCTTTATCGGAATGATGGCGACGGGACATTTTCCGAAGTGACCGTGGAGGCCTTGCCTCACACTCCCTGGTATTCCATGGGGTCGAATGTTGCCGATTTGAACAACGACGGACTTTTGGACTTCATGGGATCAGACATGATGGGCACCAATCACTTCCGTCAGAAAGTGGGCATGGGAAATATGAGCAAGAATGCCTGGTTTCTCGATCATGCCATGCCACGGCAATACATGCGGAACTCGGTTTATGTGAATACAGGGCTGGGACGTTTTATGGAAGCGGCCCACATGACCGGGCTCGCCAAATCGGACTGGACCTGGGCGGTGAAGTTTGGAGATCTCGACAACGACGGACACGTGGACCTTTTCATCGGAAATGGAATGACCGGAGATTTTTTCAACAGCGACACCACCGCAGCGATTCGGAACGGAACTTATCTTCCCGATGACCAGGATGAAACGCGTCCGGAGCCGAAGAAGGATACCAATCTGGCTTTTCGAAACTTGGGAAATCTCAAGTTCGAGAATGTCGGTGAGAGTTGGGGGCTGGCGAAGGCCGCTGCCAGTTTCGGAGCGGCGATGGGGGATTTGGATGGCGACGGCGATCTCGATCTGGTGGTCAATAATTTTGAGGATCCGGTGAGCCTTTACCGCAACGATTCGGCCGATGGAAACCATCGCGTGAAAATTCGTTTGAAGGGGAAGAAGAACCGCTACGGGATTGGAGCGACCTTGAAAGCCAAGATGGCGGATGGGGAAATTTTGACCCGATACTTGACCTTGTCCCGCGGATTTTACGCGTCGGATGATCCCATCGTTCACTTTGGACTGGGTGAAAATAAGACGATCCGGGAGTTGCAAATCGCCTGGCCGGGTGGCGTGACCCAAAGCATCAAGGATCTTCCGGTCGATCGCTTTTATACCATCGCCGAGCCGGACCAATCCGACTTTGTGAAGCCACCGATGGCAGCCCCATTTTTCACCCGGATGGAAAAACCTCCGGGTGGGAAGCATTTCGAGATGGTGTTTGATGACTTCGCGCGCCAGCCTCTCCTTCCTCAAAAGCATTCGCAACTCGGTCCGGGAGTCGCGTGGGGGGATGTTGATGGTGATGGCGATGATGATGTGTTCATCGGGGAAGGTCGTGGCTTTGCCGGGCGAATGTATTTTAACGAGAACGGAAAGTTCGAAGAGCGCTCCCCCGATTGTCTCAAAATCGACAAGGAGTGTGAGGATATGGCCCCTTTGTTTTTTGATGCCGACGGCGATCGCGACCGGGATCTCTATGTGGTGAGCGGTGGTGTGGAGTGTGAGACCGGGGCTGCGGTGTTGGGTGATCGTCTCTACTTGAACGATGGTGCGGGGAATTTTTCAAAGGCCCCGGCATCGGCTCTCCCAAGCGTGACGGAGAGCGGAAGTGTGGTGTGTGCGGCGGATTTTGATCGCGATGGCGATACGGATCTCTTCGTGGGTGGCCGGGTGGCCCCGGGACGGTATCCCGAGGTTCCGGCGAGCCAGCTTTTGCTCAACGACGGGAAGGGGACTTTCACGAATGCAGCGCCTGAGTCATTGGCCCAAACCGGGCTGGTCACGAGTGCGCTCTGGTCGGATGTCGATGCCGACGGCTGGGTTGATCTTCTCGTGACTCATGAATGGGGTCCGGTGAAGGTCTTTCGCAATCAGGAGGGGCAGTTGCTTGATGCGAGCAAGGACAGTGGGGTTGGGGAACTCCTCGGCTGGTGGAATAGTATCGCGGCCGGGGATATTGATGCGGATGGCGATCTTGACTACGCGGTTGGAAACGTGGGGCTCAATTCCAAGTATCATGCTTCGGAGATTCACCCGGTATTGCTTTATTACGGTGATATGGATGGGGTGGGTCGGCCGAAAATTGTCGAGGCTGAGTATGAAGGGAAAGTCCTCTATCCGGTTAGGGGCCGCAGCTGTTCCAGCAATGCCATGCCGGGATTGAAGGAAAAATTTCCGACCTTCAAATCCTTCGCCGTCGCGCCTCTGAATGACATTTATGGCGATGATACCCTGGCGAAGTCGAAGAAGCTGAGCGCAAACACCCTGGAGTCCGGGATTCTGATCAACGTGACGAAGAAAGGCGGGGCACCGAAATTTGAATTCCGCCCGCTTCCCCGGCTCGCGCAAATCTCTCCGATATTCGGTCTCGCCTTCACTTCGATTGATGGTGATGCCTATCCCGAACTCTACGTGGTTCAGAATTTCTTCGGCCCCCAACGGGAGACGGGCCGCATGAATGGTGGCGTGAGTCTCCTTTTGAAGAACAACGGAGGTCAATTCAGTCCGATTTGGCCTGATAAAAGCCATCTTTTGGTTTCCGGAGATGCGAAGGCCCTCACGATTTCAGATCTTAATAATGATGGGCTGCCGGACTTCCATGTCTCCGTGAATGCCGGCAAGACGATGGCTTTCGAAGCCAATCCCAAGCAGATGAATGCTGACCAATTTCTTTGTCTCCAGCTTAAAGGCGGTAGAGGAAACATCGATGCATCCGGAGCACGGGTGACGTTATCTGGAAAATCGTTTCCAAGCGTCACGCAGCAAGTCAGCAGCGGGGGAGGGTATCTTTCCCAGTCGTCTCCCCGGCTTTTCTTTCCGGTGGGCTCTCTCAAGGGCGATGATTTGAAAGCATTGGAAGTTCAAGTGCTCTGGCCATCGGGTAAGAAGTCGACGACGAAAGTGGGAGTCTTGAAAAAGGTCGATGGCCGATACTGGATCGAAGTTTCGTCATGAAAACAAAGGTGTTTTGATCAAATTTGTCGAAAGACGTAATGATAAAACACTATTGTCTTGTCGTCTTTCCTTCGAGTTTGATATGGCTACCGGAGTATTCACACGTGGCTAAGATCCACGGATTCACTTTAAAAAGATCAAACAATGAAATCTAAATATGCATTTGGGGCCAGGCTCTTCTTCGCGCTTGCGATCACCGGAGTCATCTTGCCCCCAGCCTCGTTCGCTAGCCTCGTCCTGTATGATGCCGCGATCGACGACGCGCATGGCGGTGGAGCGGGGACTCTGCCCTACGCGGCGGTCCTGACCACGCCCAAAGTGTTTGACGGTACAAATATCGAGCTCTTCGATTTTGGAGTTATCGCTGGAGATGCCACTTTCGAATTTATTATCAGCGGAGACCCCGTTGCCGGGGGACAAAACGGATACATTGGAAGAGCCGATGCCAACCCGGCCAACAGCCTTCGCTACGAGCAGTGGGACGACACCGGCCAGCTTGGATTTACCCGGGGAGGAGTCGCTGACAATAGCTTTTCCGCACCCAATGCCGCATCTCCGTCGGTTGACACCCATGTGACCTATCGCTGGACTCAAGCGATCGGCACGATGGATCTTTTCATCAACGGCGCTGCCACTGATTCCATTGCAGGTGCGACCTTTGATATGCCCACCGGCCCCGGGCATTTGGGGAACGTTTCCGCAGGTGGAAATGAAGGAATGATTGGCACGATCCACCGCATTACGACCTACGATAGTTCGGTGGATGACGCCACGATTCAGCAACACGCGAACGCTTGGTTGACGACCGGGGATCCCAGTATTGGGGTTCCATTGAGCGTTGATCTCGGACTCAATGGCCCGGCGCAATCGTTCGGACTTGCTGTGAAGAATTTTGGCGAATCAAACGTGCTGACCATCACAGCGGTCACGGTGGACGGGGTAAACGCCGACTACTTTACGATCGATACCGCCTTGCCGCTCAACATCGATCCGGGTGGAGAGGCCGATTTGGACTACACGGTTGATCCGGGAGGAGCAAACGGGGATGTCGAAGCCAAGTTCACCATTTCAAGCAATGACGCGCTCAATCCAGAGGCCGAAGTGCAGCTCTCGGGGTTGATCCGCGACCCGCAGATCAGTGTCCAGACATCGCTTGATCTCGGTGCCTCGGATGTCGAAGTGACCCGGATGATCGAGGTGCAAAACCTTGGCGGGACTCGTGCCTTGACGTTGGGGACGCTCGAGATTACGGGCACGAACGCCGCCAAATTTTCTGCGGTTGGCCCTGCACCCATCGCTGCCGGTGGCAGCGGGAACATTGAGGTTACTTTCACCCCGGATGGTTCCTCAGGCGGGTTCACTGCCCAGCTTGAGATCGGCAGCGACGACCCAGGGAGCCCGGTTACGATCGTATCCCTCAGCGCCATCACCCCGATCGACGAAGGCTTTCTCTCTGCCTACGACTCGGTGATTGCGGCTGATCACGGAAACGGGACCGGCCTGATTCCACACCAGGCCTTGCTGAGTGTGCCGTCGACTTTCGATTCGACCAATAGCAGCCCATTCGATTTTGGCATTGTCTCTGGCGACGCAACTTTCGAGTTCATCCTTGAGGGAGATCCTGAAAGCGGTGGACGCGATGGCTTTCTTGCCGTCGCTGAAAATGCGACCTTCAACCTTCGTTATGAACAATGGGATGACACTGGTGCTCTCGGATTCACTCATTTGGGCGTAGAGGATTACACGTTCACAGAAGAGGGCGATCCTGCATTGCTTAGCTCACCGACCGCTCCAACGCACGTCGCATACCTCTGGCAGTCGGATCTGCAGACGATGAGCCTCTATATCGACGGGGAACTTGCTGGAACCCACCAGGGATCGAACTTTGAAATGCCTACTGGTCTCGGCGTGCTCGGCAATAATGCCGGAGGCTCCGAAGGGATGCTTGGCACCATTCACCGGGTGACAATTTACGACAGTGATATTGGCGGGGACAATATCATTCGCCATGCCAACGCCTTCGTCACTGGGGCCGGAGCTTCTGAATTTAAGATCACCTCGGTGGACCTCAACCAAGAGAGCGGACTAGTCACCATCGTCTGGAACTCGATTCCCGGTGCGGTTTACGCGGTTGATACCTCATCTGACCTACTTGAATGGAGAGAACTCGATGACAGCGTGACTGCTGACGACACCACTAAGTCGTTTTCGACAGCGAGCAGCTTACCTGAAGGCGAGACGAAAATATTCTTCAGGGTCAGGCGCCCGTAGCGAGTCAGCCGCAACCAATTATTCCAATTGGAGTTTGAGTCTTCCGAACTTGCGGGGTTGCGATCCTGCAGGATCGGTGGATCTGAAGATGATGACTTCTTGGGTATCATCGATTCTCTCCCGGCCATGCAGGACAATGTTTGCGGGGCCTTCAAGCCATTGATCCAGATCATCTGAGATCTGGGGGATCATGATGACATCATCAGCGGTGAGGCTTCGCTTGAATCGAAAGACAATGTAGGCGTTAGTGACTCCTTCGACCTCGAGGGGCTCAACCGCGATGGTGCCACTGGAGTGATCGGCCGAGTTCGGATCGGCGCCTTCAAAATACTCCAGAAGGTTATCGCGTCCGTCCTTGTCGGGATCGGGATCGATCTCTGGATTTGGGAGGCCGTTGGCGATTCTCCAGTCAGTGTAGTTTGTGCCATCGGATTCTCCCGGCGATCCTCCGGTTGCAAGGCTGGCCCGCCAGCTTGCGGGATCACCATGATCTGGAACAGGTTGTTGGGATGGGCTGATCAGGACGAGAGTGAAGCCGTCGCCATCCGCACCTTCAGGCCAGGGTGATTGGTCATTGTAAGTGAATGAGTGGATGTTGAGATCGGAGGCATCGACGAGTGTTAGGAGTTCACCGTCATTACTGAGGTTACCGGAGTATTCACCCGCGATTTGACTGGAAAGGGCATTTCCGTATCGTTGTTCAAAGGCGGCGAGATCATTCACAATGAGGAGGTGCTCCCCCGGTTCCAATGTTCTGATTCCCGCAGTGGAAAAATCGAAGGTGATTCCTGCGATGAACCGAACTCCGCTAAGGTTGATCGTTTGGCTGCCGCTATTCATGAACTCGATAAATTCAAAGTCATCGCGATCACTGAAGTCCGCGGCAATTTCTGATGCATCGGCGTCCGCGGGACGATAGTGAAACTCCGAGATCACGAGATTTCCTGCATCGGCTGGAATGGTATCGATCAGGAAGTATGCCTCGGCCGGAGCACTCCAATCCGAGCCGACAAGAGTGCGGGCGGTGATCAGCATGGATTCCGTCAAAGTCAGGCCGTTGGCGAGAGACGATTGCCCGAGTTCGAGTTCCGGAGTGATGAGGAAATCAGAGCTTCCGATTCCGTCATTCAAGCCATGGATGGCGAGAACGTTGGTTCCGTTGACGAGTAATCCGACGTGATCGCTGACCTCAAAAGAAACGAAATTGACCGCTTCGCTGTCGGAGTGTCCTCCGGTGGCATCGGAATTCCAAACCGGGGTGCCGGGGGCATTCTCCCGGGCGATGGGAACTCCGTTGAGATAGGCGATGAAGCCGTCGTCGTACTTCATTTTTAATCTCATCACGTCATAGACCGAGGCATCAGCGAGGTTGAATTCCATGCGGAGATAGGCCGAGGTGCTTTCTCCGTCCATGGTGTCATCGAGATTCAGGTTAATGTGGATATCGTAAGTTGAGACCCGGTCGTATCCCACGCCTGTGGTCCCTGCCATCCACGTGGAGTCATCGAAGCCAATAGCGGTCCAGCCAAGGCCGGTCGGAGGGCTGCTTGTGGTGGGGATGATGACTTTTACGGGATCTCCTTCACTGACTACAGAGGTCAGAAGAACTCCGCCGTCATATTGTTGGGCAGACGGAGCGATACTGCCTCCGGATGACCGGGGGTCGCTTCCATCGGTGGTGAAGTAAATTGTTCCGGGAGGCGGAGAAAAGGTCGCAAGGAATCCGTTGGGAACTTCACCGCCATTTTGGTTGTAGACCGGCCGGGGCGTGAATTGACCGTCATACCAGTTGGCGCGGGTGGTCAGCCAATTTTTCATCGTCGTGAGTTCACCCATCCAATCCGCTTCGTTGGCGAATCCCTGACGGATGGCCCTTGTCGTTCCGATTTCGGCGGCCTGTCCATCAATGATGCCTTCGATCCCGGCATTACTCATGGCGCGGTCGCGATGATAGAACCAACGGTCAACGTAGAGTTGTTCGAAGTCGGGATCGTTGAAGAGGCGGGCATACCACAAGCGGTCGCCGCGATGTCGGAACGTTCCGGTGGGGCCACCGCCAATATAGTAGCTACTCCAATTGTAGTCCCAGGCCGGTCCCATCCGCAGTTTGCCGTCGTCTCCCTTCCAGGGGAACATGCTGATCAACATACCATCACCATTTCGGCTCAGGTTGTTGAACATGAAATACTCCACGAAATCTTCGGCATCGAGATACTTCCGGTAGCCATCGATCGGATCCAACCACTGCGCGTTGTCGTAAAGCACATCTTCAAAGGTGCCAAACCAATCTTCAATCGCAGATCGCTGGATCGGGGTGATTCGGTAGCCGTTGGGATTATCAAAATTGAGGTAGCCGTTGCTTTGCCTGGGGATGTCATCGCCCCGGCCCGAGGTATTGGGCGAAGTTTCGGAGGTTCGATTGGGGCCCCGGGTGTGGAAGAGCTGCGGACGGGTCGCGCCATTCTCCGCAGGATATCCACCCACTGGAACAGAATCCATACGATTGAGTCCGAGCAGCCATCCGCCCGAGGTTCCGTCCTCGCTCAGGTTGTCAAATTCGAGCCGTCCGTCACCCCGGGAGACTTTTTCAAAAATGGCGTAGACTCCCCGTCGATCGGCAAGAGTCAGGTCGCCACCGTTGGTGTTGACGAAGGCCTCGACCCATCGGATCCGGGTGGCATAACGTCCCACCTTGTTGCTCAATTCATACATGAAGGTGTTGAACATCATGGAGGGATCTTTGTTGTTGTCGGTGTCAGGGTAATAGAGAACCCAGTCGGAGTGGGCGGGCATTCCCAGAACGTTAACGGCTTTTTCATTTTTGGACTCGTCCCAAACTTCCACATTGAAGGGCTTTTGCGACCAGGTGCTGGAGAAAGCGCCACGTCCTCTGACCCCCGTGCGGCTGATCATTTGTGGGCTGTCGGTCAAGGCCGCCATTCCTGTTGTTTCATCGCGTTCAAAGGTGGCCCAGACCGCGCTTTGGCGTGTCACTTGTTGGACTCCTGATCCGGTTCCGCTCCATCCTTTGGCTGGGACAGGCCCGGCGCCAAAGTTGTCGATTACCATGAGTGGGAGATCTGATTCGTAGGCGGCCAAATCCGCGGCAAGCCGGATGTAACTTTCGCCCGAGAGCGGCCCGGCGACGCCTTCCCTGATCGCGATGGCGCGCAAGTGGGTGGTGGCATTGATGTTTACCGGAGAGGCGTAAAGAGTGCCGTTTCCACCAGAAGGAGTGCTTCCGTCAGTGGTGTAGTAGATCACCACTCCGGGAGATTCGGTCGTCAGGGTGACGCTGATCACTCCGGTGAAGGTCTGGCTGCGGAGAGAAAAGGTGACCTCCGACGGGGCGGGCATTGAGGCGTCATTGGGTTGGCCGGGAGTGGGACTTCCGAGCACCCGTGTAGTGGATAAATCTCCCGCAAGAATGCCGTAGGAAACATCACTTCCGAGGGCGGGATAGGTTGGCGCGAATTCCTGTAATACGGTAGCCCCTCCGGATGTGGTAAGCGCCAGGTATTCTCCACCGGCGTTCAATTTAAAGTTGGCGTGAAACTCTCCCGCTGGTCCGGCAGCACCCTTTCCGGATGCGAAGACGATGGCTCGTTCGCCCGGTGCCAGGGTCAGGGGAGCGAAAGGCCACTTCGTTGGATCTGTGGCATCGTCCGTCAGATAGTAGGAGCCCAGATCAACGGGGGATCCTGTGGGGTTGAAGATCTCAATCCAGTCCGAGAAGTCTCCGTCGCCGTCCACCAGGCCGGATTTATTGTCGGCCATGAATTCCGATATGACCGGGTGGTTTGCGACCATCGCCACACTCACGGTTACTTCGGCTGTTTCGGAACCAAAAGCGCTTTCTGTGGTGAGGGTGTAAGTGGTGGTATCGCCGGGAGAAACGCTGACCGAGCCGCGCCCATTCGTCGTTTGGCCCGTAACGTTTCCGAGTGCCGGGCTGATGGACCAGGAGGTGGCAAAGTCTGTTTCCCACGAAATTGTGAGACTTTCTCCGGCGTTGATGGTGGTTCGGTCAGAGGTGAACGAAGTGATCTGAGGGCCCGGGTTTACGGTGACCGTGAGATCCTGTGTGACCGGACCATCGTCATTTGTCGCGGTCAGAGTGTAGACGGTGGTCGAGGTGGGCGAGACGCTGAGTAGGTTGATTGCCGTGACGTCTTTGCCATTGATCGAAACCGAATCAGACCCCGAGACAGTCCAGGTAAGGTTGGAATTTCCCGGCGAGAGGAAGGCCGCGGGTGAAGCGGAGAAGCTTTCGATGACTGGGGGCTCGAGAACTTCGTTGTAGGCATTGGAATGCCGGACGATGTCATCGCTCGAGAGGGCTTCATTGTAAACAGTGACCCGGTGAATGGTGCCAATCATGCCTTCGCTGCCCGCAGAGTTGTTTCCCAGAAACCCCGCTCCTGTTGGCATGTTGAAAGAACTTGCCACGGCGGTATTTTGGCCAACCAAGGTCCCGTCGAGGTAAAGATCCATTCTGCCATCTCCGTCCCAAACATAGGCAACGTGGGTGGCTTCGGTTGGGGAGAGGACCAGAGGGCTGAAGGTGTAGTCAGCAACGCCGCCTTGGGTGAACCCCAGTTGCCCGCTGTCATCCCATTGCTCGTAGCGCAAGCTGCTGGAGGAATTGGAGCCTACCGCCAAGAAACCATCTCTGCCGCCTGCGGCGGGATCGCCTTCGACAATGAACTCGAAAGTTGACTCTCCCGAGACGGTTCCGAAATTGAAGGCGCTGCGATTGGAGCCATTGAGGGTCACGGCTGCGGTGAGCTTGGATACCGGGACTGGCCCGGGTCCCGCTTCATCCGCGGTGATCGCATGGTCGTATAGGGTCAGGCTTGCGTGGGCCGGAAGCCAAAGAATCGGGACTAAGAAAACGAAGAGAGATCGATGAAGTTTCCTTAGGGGAAAGATTGGCATTTCCCATTTAAGCAGAATCGGAACTTAATTTGGAGCAGGAACTTTTCCAGCAAGTTCGGGGTCTTTACTTATGAACTTGTTGAAGTGCTGACCCCACCTTCCGTGGTCACCGATCCCGGTGAGCCTCCTCCGGCGGGGACGACGGTGCCAATTCGGTCATTGATGGGGCTGATGAATAGAGATCGATGCCCCGAACCAAATCGAACGGTGCTTCGTCCCTCGAGGAAGCCGGTGTCGGAGACCGCCCACTTGCCATCAGCCGAGATGATGGTCGGACAGGACGCCTCAATAATTCTGGCGAGAAGATCCGGCTTCGAAATGAACTTAGTGAGGAGATCGATGAACTCACTTATTTGGACCAGAGAGACTGGGCGGTGCG
>TARA_B110000914_G_scaffold164710_1_pt1 | contig 11893 bp, 8 predicted proteins | sample TARA_B110000914 | Tara Oceans TARA_B110000914 (sample SAMEA4397983) | marine metagenome | biome: Polar Biome; feature: [MES] marine water layer (ENVO:01000295) within the mesopelagic zone...; material: water (ENVO:00002006), including particulate matter (ENVO:01000060) such as......
ATTTTAAAAATCATATAAATTTAATATGCAAGCAATATTCCACAGCCCACAATAGTACTATTTGTCATATATTAATTTGGCTTATTGCAATTTGGCAGTACTATTAATATTTTTTTGCCTCTATACTTTTTTTACTGAAGGCTTTTTTTCAATATATGAAAACTTAAACTGACCTTTAATTGCGTCAATTTTTATCAGAGTGCCAATTTGAAAATCGCGCTTCAACAAAACTTCAGAAAGGTGATCTTCAAGAGATATTTGAATTTCACGCTTTAATGGCCTTGCTCCATACTTAGGTTGATAGCCTCTTTCTGCTAATAATCTTTTTGCAGCTACAGAAACTCTAATTTTTAATCCTATTTTCGAAAGGTTTTCAGATAAATTATCAAGCTGCAAATCAATAATTTTAAAAATATCATTTTCACCAAGTGAATGAAATACTATTTTTTCATCTATCCTGTTAATTAATTCTGGTGAAAATGTATTATCTACAGATTTCATTATCTTTGATTCTATTGATTTTTGATTATCAAATGTAAGGTTATCTCTAAAACCTAGATTATTAACCGCTAGCTCTCTAGAGCCTAAGTTAGATGTCATAATTATTATAGTATTACTAAAATCAACCTTCCGACCAAGACCGTCAGTCAAAACTCCATCGTCAAAAATTTGCAACATAATGTTAAAAAGGTCTGGATGCGCTTTTTCTACTTCATCAAATAAAACGACGGAATAAGGGTTTCTTCTTATTTTTTCAGTTAACTCTCCGCCCTCCTCATGGCCAACATACCCAGGAGGAGAACCAAGAAGTCTTGATAATGAGAATTTTTCACTGAACTCAGACATGTCAATTTTGACCAAAGATGCTTTATGGTTAAATAAATAACTTGCTAGAACTTTTGCAAGTTCTGTTTTACCAACTCCAGTTGGACCGAGAAAAAGGAAAACACCAATTGGCTTTGAAGGGTCTTTTAATCCTGTTCTAGCTCTCCGAATTGCTTTTGTAATACTTTGAATCGCTTTGTTTTGACCAATTATAAATTGACTAAGACTTTGAGGCAGGTTCAAAAGTTTATTACTTTCGGTTTCAGCCACTTTATTTACAGGTATTCCCGTAATGAGAGAAACTACATCAGCAACATGATCAGAAGAAATACTATGCGCATTTACTTTTGTTTTTTGGTTCCAAGTTTTTTGAGCTTTACTAAGCTTCTCTAATAACTTTCGTTCTTTGTCGCGAATAACCGCAGCTTCTTCAAATTTTTGTTTTGTTACTTTGATCTCTTTTTTAGACCTTAATGATTCAACTTGTTGTTCTATTGAAATAATATTTTTTGGCACTTCGTCATTAAACATTTGCGCTCTAGCGCCGACTTCATCTAAAATATCAATGGCTTTATCAGGCAAAAACCTATCAGTAATATATCTTTCAGATAATCGAACACAAGCTTCAATAGCATCATTTGAATATTTTACATTATGATGGTCTTCATATCTACCTTTCAAGCCCATTAGTATCTCAATAGATTCATTTACCGAAGGGGCGTTAATAATAATTTTTTGAAAACGCCTTTCTAAGGCCCCATCTTTTTCTATGTGTTGCCGATATTCGTTTAATGTAGTTGCACCAATACAGTGTAAATCACCCCTCGCCAACGATGGCTTGAACATATTTGATGCATCTAATGATCCAGATGCTCCGCCGGCTCCTACTAGAGTATGAAGCTCATCAATAAAAACAATTAAATTTTTCCGAGATTCTAACTCATTCATAATACTTTTTAGACGCTCTTCAAATTGGCCTCGATACTTTGTACCCGAAACTAGAGCAGCTAAGTCGAGAGATAATATTCTTTTATTGTGTAGTAATCTTGGAACGGTTTTCCTTACAATTCTTTGCGCTAATCCTTCAATTATTGCTGTTTTTCCAACTCCCGGCTCACCAATAAGCACAGGATTATTTTTTTTTCTTCTTGCTAATACTTGAACTACTCTTTCGATTTCTTTTTCACGACCGATAACGGGATCAAGTTTACCCTTTTTCGCTAGTCTAGTTATATCTCTAGAAAAATGATCTAATGTAGGTGTTTTTTCTTCACTCTTCACACCCCCTACACTATAAGAATCATCATTGTCAGTGTTATCACCATCTATTAATTCGCAAACAGTATCAAAATCAAGGTCGAGAGAATGAAGAACCTCGTAAAGAATACCTTCTTTTTCTCTCAACATAGCTAGCAACAAATGCTCATCATCTGCCATATTATTATTTCGAGATGAAGCTTCAAGATATGCGTTTTTTAAAACTCTCTCAGCTCTGATACTTAAGGGCAGATGCCCAAGTGCTATTGTGCTCTTAGAACTACTAATTAAATCTTCAATCATTTTTACAACTGATTTGACGTTAACATCATAAAGTTCAAAAATCTTGAATGAGAAACCCGCTTTAATTTTTAATAATCCTATCAACAAATGCTCAGAGCCAACATATGAGTGGCCTAAACGAATAGCTTCTTCTTTTGCAAGTTTTAATATTGCTTGTAATTTTTTTGAAAAATTCTTCTTCATTTTATCTCTTAAATAAGGTTTTTGATTTTAATTCATAGTTCTCATTACCCATATTTGCAATATGCGGATTGTGAGTAGTCAATACAATAGACGTGCCGTAATCTCTATTAATTGACTCAAAAAGGTCAATTAATTTTAGTGAGTTTTTTTCATCTAAATTACCAGAAGGTTCATCAGCAAAGAGAACCTTAGGGTTGTTAATAATGGCTCGAAGAATTGCGACTCTTTGTTTTTCACCACCAGAAATTTCATTTGGATATTTATGACTTAATTTAATTAATCCAAAACCATCTAATAATTCATCTACTTTTTCATCTATTCCATAACCTTTACTTATCCATGTAGGCATTAAAATATTTTCACGCACATTAAAATCAGGCAATAAGTGGTGAAATTGAAAGATGAAACCAATACTAGCGTTTCTAACTAAGGATAATTGCTGTTCTGAAAAATTTTTAATATTATTTCCCTCAATGACTAGGTCTCCTTTGTCGAAAACATCCAGAGAACTCAACACATTTAACAAAGTTGATTTACCGGAGCCAGACTCTCCTATTATGGTAATAATATTATTTTCTCGAATTTTAATATTAATATTATCTAAAACTATTAATCGATTTTTCCCGTTCTGATATGATTTAACTAAACCTTTTGATTCAATAATTATTTTACCCATTTAAGCATCTCCAATGGGTCAGTTTTTAAAAACTTTTTTGCACCAATTGCGCCTGTACTCATAATAAAAAATATGTTAACAATTAATACTACTAATATATCTTGATATGTTATGACCATTGGTAGTACTTCCATGGCATAAATTTCACTCGGCAGGGTAATGAATTCATAATGATTTTGCAAAAAAATTGAAGAAATTCCAAAAAATACACCTAGAAAGAGACCTTTTGATCCAATTATCATAGTCTGAAAAATTATTATTTTCTTAACATCAATTAAATTCATACCTATTAATCTTAAAGTACCGATATCTTTAATTTTTTTCATAGTTATTAGAGAAATAGTCGATATCACGCTAAAACAAGCGACTACAATTATTAGGCTTAAAACTATTATAGAACCTAGCTTTTCCATTTCAATTGCACTTACTAACACGGCATTTTTTTCTTTCCATGAAAAAACTTTATTTCCTTTACCAACAATATTTGTAATTTTTTCTTTGACCATTTCAAGCTTAGAAACGTCACTTATTTTTACATCTAGTGATGGAAGATTTGAATTATTATGGAATATTTTATTTCCTATTGTATTTGAGATAAAAACAAATTTGTTGTCATAGTCTAAAATTTTACTATAAAATATGCCACCAATATGAGTTTTAGCTGCCGAAGGGAAACCTAAAATTGAACTCTGATCTAATGGAGAAGAAATAATAACTTCGTCTCCAATTGCCAACCCGAGCCTAGAAGCGATATCATTTCCAATAAGAATTTTATTGCCATCAGAAAGATCGCCTACGAATGGGATATTATAAAAAGACTTTAATTTATCAAAATCTATTTGCTTAAAAGTAACAAGTGATTCACTAGAATTATTTTTAATAATACCTTTGCGCTGTAGACTAAATGACAAATCTATAATAGGTTCAATCGATTTAAGTTCTGTCAAATCATAGTTCTGATTTAAATCTAAGATTTTAAGATGTCCATCAAAATTACTTATTTTTTCATCTAGCTTATTTTCAAAACCGTTTAATACGGAGATCGAAATAACTAGAGCAAAAGAGCCAATACAAATTCCTATAATTGATATAAGACTTGTGAATTTACCTGTCTCATTTATTGATGAGAGAAACCTTTTAGCAATATAAAAATGAATATTCATTGCTGAGCTAAAAGTCGAGTCAAACCATGTTTAAAAATAGACTTTGTCGGGAACAAACCAGAAATAATTGATATTAAAAAACTAAACATAATAACAATAATAGCTGCGCTATGGTCAAAAGCAACCGGTAGACTATCCATAAAGTATACTTTTTCTGGCAGTGTTATTATTTTATAATTATTTTGAATGTAAATGAATGACAGCGCTGCAAATGAACCAATAAAGCTACCCCCAAACCCTATTAACCCAGACTGTAGTAAAAATATTTTCCTAATTTGATGGTTTTGCAATCCTTGAGAGCTTAATAAACCAACTTGTAATTGTTTCTCATTGATCATTAAGGATATTGTAGCCATTATATTTGTAATACCTACAAGTGCAATTAAACTAAATATAATAATAATTGGTATTTTTTGAGTATTTACCCAATCAAATATAATTCTATGCCTTTCTTTCCAAGTTTCTACATAAAACGGGTATTTAACATGTTCATTAATTGTTTCTACTAAATATTTTATTTCTTCAGTCGAATTTACTATGTAACCACTTACCTTTCCCTGCATAGAAAATAGTTTTTGAGCATTATTTAAATTTATATATGCAAGGTTCTTATCATATTCTTCCATGCCTGATTTAAAGATGCCCCCAACTTGATATTTATTATATTTTAAGTTGATGAGTTTTCCATTGAATCCAATCAACGGTACCGCTACCAAAACATCTGAAGTATATAACTTTAGTTTATCACTTAACGAACTACCTATGATGATATCATCATCCGCTATAAATCTGTCTTTTAAATTTAAAAGTTGAGGATTGCTAAATGATTCTATACCTTCGACTAATACACCTTCAGTATTATTATTTCGATGTACGATAAGCGTACCTCTAACAAAAGGTTTAACTTCAATTTTCAAGTTTGAAGCAAGTAGAGTAGAATCTAAACGGTCCGATTCGTTAATAGGGTTACCAAAAATATTCTTAATGCGAATTTGGCCATCTATATTAGAGATTTTATTTGCTAGAACTTCTTCAAAACCTTTAATAATACTCAGAGTAAGAATAAGTGAAAAGACACCTATAGCCAAGCCTAGAATTGCCAAAGTTATTGCATTGGATGAAAAGCTACTACTATTTCTATTTCTAAAATACCGCAGCGTGAACTGCAGATATAATTTCATTTTTAATGTTTTTCCGGTCTCATAGTCGGAAACAGTATTACATCCCTTATCCAATGATTATCTGTTAACAGCATTATTAATCTATCTATACCAATTCCGACACCGCCTGTAGGCGGCATACCAATTTCCATAGCCCTAAGAAAATCCTCATCTATTGGCTGAGCCTCTTCATCTCCCTGGTCTCTTAATTTCGATTGTTCTTCTAGTCTAGCTCTTTGATCAATCGGATCATTTAGTTCTGAGAAAGAGTTCGCAAACTCCGCTCCTCCAATGAACAATTCAAATCTTTCTACGATATTTTTACTACCATCTCTTTTTAATTTTGCTAAAGGTGATATTGATTTAGGATAATCAATGACGAATGTTGGCGCTATGAGGCTAGGCTCAACTAGAGTACTCATCAAACCATCGAGCATTTGACCAACATTACTATTATTTTCTACATCTACATTGTGGTTTTTACAAACTCTTAACATTTCAGACTTATCAGTTTTTGTTAAATCAACACCGGTAGCCTCTTCAAGTAAATCATAAAAAGATTTTTTCTCAAATTTTTCAGTAAGGTCTATTTTTAGTTTTCCCCAATTTATTTTTAATTCGCCAATGCATTTAGCAGCATTCCGAATTATTTCTTCAACGAGCTCCATGCAATCTTCATAATCCGCATAAGCCCAATAAAACTCTAACATTGTGAATTCTGGATTATGATTCTTATCCATCCCCTCATTTCTAAAATCCTTTGACATTTCATAAACCTTTTCGAATCCGCCAATTATAAGCCTTTTCAAGTAAAGCTCATCTGCAATTCTTAAAAAAAGTTTTTGATTAAGAGCATTATGATGAGTAGTGAAAGGTCTTGCGTTCGCTCCTCCATAGATTGGTTGAAGGACAGGTGTCTCAACCTCTAGAAACTGTTTAGCATTTAGAGTAGTTCTTATTTCATTAATAATCTGCGTACGTTTTATAAATGTTGACTTAGTCTCCGCATTCACAATCAGATCTAAATGACGGTTTCTATACCGAAGTTCTTTATCCTTAAAAGCATCATAGACTTCACCCTCTTTCTCTTTGACGATTGGTAACGGTCGAAGGCTCTTAGCTAATACATCAAATTTTTCAGCAGATATTGAAATCTCCCCAACTTTTGTTTTAAAAACGATACCACTTATTCCAATGAAATCACCTATGTCCATCAAATTAAAAGCATCATAAATATTTTCACCAACATTATCTTTTTTTATAAAAATTTGAATTCTTCCTTGGTCATCCATAACATGAATAAATGAAGATCTTCCCATTTTCCGTAAAGCCATAATTCGCCCAGCTATACAAACAGTTTCATTCTCGAATTTATTAAAATCGTTAAGAATTTCTACACTTTTATGTGCTGGTGAAAATTTATGAGGATAAGGATCCACACCTAAATCTCTAAGCTTATTTAATTTTTCTTTACGAAAATCAATGATTTGGTTTATACTTTTATTTTTTTCAGTCATAATTTTATTCTCCGCTAAGTTTATAATACTTCTTTATTCATTTGGCCTAGCAAGTACGATTTTATAAAGACATCTAAGTCTCCATCCATTGTACCTTGTATATTGCCAGTTTCTTCCTTAGTTCTGTGATCCTTAACTAGATTATATGGATGAAAAACATAGGAACGGATTTGGCTCCCCCATGCAATATCTTTTTTTTTATCTTCGAGATCTTTCTTCTTTTCTTTTTCTTTTTCTATTTCAAGTTGATATAGTCTTGCCTTCAGGAGTTTCATAGCTTGATTTTTGTTTTTGTGTTGAGATCGCTCATTTTGACATTGAGCAACTACACCAGAAGGTAAATGAGTTATTCGAACTGCGGAATCAGTTTTGTTTACGTGTTGACCCCCAGCTCCACTTGCTCTATAAGTATCAATTCGAAGATCAGTAGGATCTATATCAATTTCAATAGAGTCATCGACGGCTGGATACACATAAACAGAAGCAAAGGAAGTATGCCTGCGACTATTAGAATCAAAAGGTGATATTCTTACCATCCTATGTACTCCAAATTCTGCTTTCGCTAAACCATAAGCGTAATCTCCTTTGACTTCAAATGTAACATCTTTAATTCCAGCCTCATCTCCAGCTTGAAAGTCTAATATTGAAAATTCAAATCCTTTTTTTTCAGCCCATCTTCCATACATTCTATATAACATTTGAACCCAATCTTGGCTTTCAGTTCCACCCGCACCAGGATGAATTGTCATGATTGCATCTTGAGAGTCTTCTTCTCTTCCTAAAATCATTTTCAACTCTAAATCCTCAACGGTCCTTTTGTAAAGATTTACTTCAAAATCTATTTCTTTTGAAGAAATTTCACCTTCAGCATGAAATTCAAACAGAACCTCTATATCACTTTTTTTTTCATCAATTTCACTCCAAACATTAATTTCTTTTTCAATTTTAGAAATTTTTTTTAAGAGAGCTGATGCTTTTAAGTTATTATCCCAAAAGGAAGGTACTGAAGTCTTGTTTTTAAGTTTTTCAAGGTTACCATTTAAAGAAGATAAATCAAAGATACCCCCTTAAAGAAGAATATTTTTGACTTGATTTTGTAAAAACCTCTCTTATTTCAGATATTTCCATAATATAATCTACTGCATCAGAATTATTTATCTGTCTAGAAAATCAATCTCCAGAAGATATAAATAATCTTTCATTTAAGTAGCGTCGCAATGACATTTCATCCATATCTAATTTTACAAATCTTCCATTTTCAGCGGTTGCAATTGCACCACGTTCTTCAGAAATCACGATGACAATTGCGTCTGTTTCTTCGGTTAAGCCCAAGGCTGCTCTGTGCCTCGTCCCCATATCAGGAGTAATCATTTCACTTTCCGTAAGTGGTAAGATACATCCAGCTGCTTCTACTAAAGTATTTTGCAAAATGACGGCCCCATCATGCAGAGGAGACCCTGGATTAAAAATTGATAAAAGCAATCCAGATGTTACCTCTCCTTTTATTTGTGTACCTGTCTCTTTATAAATACGTAACCCCGTTTCACGCTGAACAACAATTAATGCTCCAACTTTATTTTTACTAAGCAGTAAAGATGATTCGACAATAGCTTCAAGAGATCGAGAAGTCCCTACTCTAAAAATTGTCCTGAAAAATCTAGTTTGACCAACATAAATCAACAACCTACGTATTTCAGGTTGAAACAAAATAACAAAGGCTACAACCCAAATTGTTTGAAATTGGTTTATTAACCAGGATGTAGCACTGATTCCAAATGCATTGAATAAAAAAGATGCAATCAAAAGAATAATAAGACCTATGAGCATTTGCCCTGCCCTAGTTTCTTTAAAATACTGGTATACCTTATAGAATATCCAAGTCACTAAAAGGATGTCAATAATATCAATAAGAGTTATTTTAATGAAACCGATTGTAAAAAGGTCAATCATTCTGCCCTCAGAATATTTTCAGTTATTATAACAGCTCTTTTAACTTCTTTAACATTATGCACTCTAACAATATTTGCACCATTCAGTATTCCAGCTACAATTGTAGCGATTGTACCTTCAACTCTTTCGTTTAGTGGCAAGTCTAGAGCATCCCCGATAAATGCTTTATTACTAGGCCCAATTAATAATGGACACCCGAAATCTTTAAACTCTTTCAATCTTCGGATAATCAAAAAATTATGGCCAAAAGTTTTACCAAATCCAATGCCTGGGTCGAGAATAATATTGTTTTTTTCAATTCCTGACTGATGAGCTAAACTGATTTGATCGAAGAAGAACTGTTTTATATCATCAATTAAATTTATATATGAAATATTTTTTTGCATGGTCTTAGGTCTACCATTAATATGCATAATGATTACTGGTGTATTACTATTTGATAATACAGTCGTCATTTCAGAATCAAAGGTAAGTCCACTAATATCATTAACTATATCCGCACCAACTTCTATTGCTTTTTTAGCAACGATAGATTTGTATGTATCAACAGAAACTAATATATCATCATTTCTTTTCTTTATTTCTTCTATGACGGGTATGATTCTTTTTAGTTCTTCATCGACAGAAACAGGGTCAGATCCTGGTCTCGTAGACTCACCCCCTATATCAATAATATTTGCACCGTTTTTGACCATATCGATAGCATGTTTAATTGCGATTTCAGGCTTATAGTATAATCCACCATCGCTAAAAGAATCGGGAGTGATATTTAAAACTCCCATAACAAGAGTATTAGATGGTTTTTTTAACCAGTGTCTAAATTGGATATTGTTTATATCGTGAACCTCTTTCTAAAAACTGGTTATAATTTAAAAGCTCAGTCTATAACTTACCATCAGCTTTTATCTTTGGTGAATTCGATGAGCTAGCTTTTTTAATTTTCCCATTAGTACGTTTTAAATTTTTTAAACTAGGCTTTCTTCTAATAATTTTTTTCCCATCTAAAATTTTCTGAATATCCTTTGAATCAATCGTTTCATGCTTTAATAGTGAGCTTGCCAGACTATGCAATAATTCCTTATTAGAATCAAGAATGACTTCAGCTTTTTTTTGAGCATTCCGGATTATTTTAGCTATTTCTTCATCAATCATTCTTGCTGTTTCTTCGCTGTAATCTCTTTGCGATTGGATATCTCTACCCAAAAAAACCTCATCATTGTTTTTTCCAAAAGTCATTGGACCTAAAGACTCACTCATTCCCCACTCTGTGACCATTTTCCTGGAAATTTGAGTAGCTTGCTCAATATCATTACCCGCTCCAGTAGTCATTTTATCAAAAATAAGCATCTCAGCTGCTCTGCCCCCCATTAAGATTGCAAGCCTACCGTCAACATATGGCTTTGAATATCCATGCTTTTCATCCATCGGCAATTGCATTGTAACTCCGAGTGCTCTTCCCCTGGGAATTATAGTTACTTTGTGCACTGGATCAGCACCTTCCGTCTTAATTGCTACGATCGCGTGTCCAGCCTCATGATAGGCTGTAGTTTCTTTTTCCTCATCTGTTAATACCATACTTCTTCTTTGAACGCCCATCATTACTTTATCTTTTGCTTCTTCAAAATCATCCATATCAATAGATCTCTTTTTATTTCTAGCAGCAAGCAACGCAGCTTCATTAACAATATTTGCTAAATCAGCTCCCACCATTCCAGGTGTTCCTTTCGCAATAGCTTTTAGATCAATCTTTCTTTTATTTAAGACTACTTTCTTGGTGTGCACCAGTAAGATACCTAGACGGCCTTTGATATCTGGTACATCCACAATAATTTGACGGTCAAACCTCCCCGGCCTTAATAACGCGGAATCAAGAACATCTGGTCTATTAGTAGCAGCTATTACAATAATATTATTATTATTGTCAAACCCATCCATTTCAACAAGTAAAGCATTTAGGGTCTGCTCCCGTTCGTCATGTCCACCACCAATACCGGCTCCTCTTTGTCTGCCAACCGCATCTAATTCATCAATGAAAATTATACAAGGTGTGCTTTTTTTTGCTTGCTCAAAAAGATCCCTGACCCTTGAAGCACCGACCCCAACAAACATTTCAACAAAATCAGCTCCACTTAAGCTATAAAAAGGGACACCCGCTTCACCAGCGACAGCTCTTGCCATTAAAGTTTTCCCTGTACCCGGCTGGCCAACAAGTAATGCACCTTTCGGCACTTTTGCACCGAGTTTTTGAAACCTTTTAGGGCTATTCAAATAGTCAATAACTTCTTTTAATTCTTCCTTAGCCTCATCACAACCAGCAACATCTTTAAAAGTTACCCTCGGTTGATCAGAAGTCCAAAGTGAGGCCTTACTTTTGCCAAACTTAAAAATATTGCCCATACCACCTGCGCCACCCTGCATTCTTTTCAACATAAAAAACCAAAAACCAATTAATATAATCCAAGGAAGCATGTTTAGAAAATATCCCGTCCAATCAATGCTTTTTTCTTGAAAAGTATATTCAATGCCTGCACTATCCCAAGTTTCTATTATCTCCCTATCAATAAAAGGCAATGATAATCTAAACTTTGTGATATTATCACGGACCCCTAATGGAGTGTCAATAGTTTGATTAGTTTTAAATTCACCATAAAATGTCTTATTAATTATAATTGCACTTTTAATTGCACCTTGACTCAAATAACTCTTGTATTCTGTAAATTCAACTTCAACTTCATTATTCCTGTTTTCGGATAGAACGCTAGAAAAGTATACAGTAACTAGAATAATTGTAATCCATATAAAACTAGTCTTACCCGCTTTTTTCCATTGGAATTCCAATTTTTGATTTTTCTTTTTATT
>TARA_B110000914_G_scaffold55836_2_pt1 | contig 11871 bp, 8 predicted proteins | sample TARA_B110000914 | Tara Oceans TARA_B110000914 (sample SAMEA4397983) | marine metagenome | biome: Polar Biome; feature: [MES] marine water layer (ENVO:01000295) within the mesopelagic zone...; material: water (ENVO:00002006), including particulate matter (ENVO:01000060) such as......
AGTCCTTTATCATCTGAAATAAGGTTACCCAATTTACTATCACATTTCGTGCAAAACAGTTCACTTTTTGATTTATTACTTTCTGAATCATAGCTTTTTCCATAAAGGGTATCAAAAAATTTAACTTTTTTTTCAATGGAATTAATAAAATCTTTACTTGAATCATTTTCGTGAAAAAGTTCGTTTTCATTATATAATGACGAACCGCATTTAGAACATATATACGTGCTATTTTCTTCATAAGTATTCTTATTGTTATTTGTGATGTTTTCACAACCCTGATTGACAATAAGTAATATAAATAATGCTAAAAATCTCATCTCTTTTTCAAGTGCGAAAATAATTATTAATTTTAATATAATCATATATCAATTAACTATATTGCATTTGATACTTAATAATGATAAAAAATCAATATAAAAAAGGGGATAAAAAATTGCTAAATGCTTGGGCATTATATGATTGGGCTAATTCTGCTTACCCTTTAGTAATTTCTTCAGCTGTTTTTCCGATCTATTATGGAGCACTTTTTTTTGATGATTTGTACATAGAACTTTTAGGTTTTAATTTTAAAAACACTGCTTTAATTAGTTTTTTGACTGCTTTTGCATTTGTAATATTATCATTTATTACTCCACTTTTATCTGGTATAGCAGATTATATGGGTAATAAAAAAACTTTTTTAAAAACATTTTGTTATGTTGGATCATTATCCTGTATTGGACTTTATTGGTTCGATCTAAATAATATTTATATTGGATTGTTTTTTTATTTTACTGCTTTAATTTCCTTCTGGGCTAGCTTGGTTTTCTATAATTCCTATCTTCCTGATATTGCACTTAAACATCAGCAGGACTTTATTAGTGCTAAAGGATATGCATTGGGTTATTTCGGAAGTGTATTATTATTAATTTTTGATTTATCGATGGTTTTATATCCTTCTTATTTCGGAATATCAGGTGAAAATCCAGAGTTGATAGCAATGAGATATTCTTTTATTTCTGTTGGTATATGGTGGATGTTATTTAGCCAGTATACATTTTATCACTTACCGGATCAAAACGAAAAAAAGAAAATTATTAAAGATGTGGTTTGGAATGGATTTAGAGAGCTTATAGAAGTTTGGAATGAATTGAAAAACATAATAGTTATTAAAAAATATTTGATTGCATTTTTTGTTTATAGTTCTGCGCTTCAAACCGTATTGTTAATCGCTGCTTATTTTGGAGAACAGGAAGTTAACTGGCCAAAAGATGAGAAAACTATTGGATTAATAGTCAGTATTTTATTAATTCAATTAATTGCTATGTTTGGAGCAATGATAACTTCAAAATTATCTGAAAAATTCGGAAACATACAGATTCTTATATTATTAAATCTGATTTGGGCTTTACTATGTATAGGTGGCTATTTTATTACTGAACCCATAGAATTTTATATTGCTGCTGCTTTTGTTGGACTAATTATGGGCGGTATTCAGGCTTTATCAAGATCTACGTTTTCAAAGATGATTCCCGAAACTGATAATACGACATCTTATTTTAGCTTTTTTGATGTTTCTCAAAAAATTAGTATTGTCTTTGGAATGACATTATTTGCTTTTGTAGATCAAATTACGGGGAGTATGAGAACTTCTATTTTAGTTTTTGTATTTATTTTTTTAACAGGTGCTTTGCTTTTAAAAAGAATAAATATTAAAAACTATTAAACCTTTATGGCATGAAACTTGAAATATTAATGAATTAAATAAATGTTTTTTGTTGAGCATCCATTTAACCTGTTAGCTTTTTGTTTTTAACTCCTCAACATGACACATTGACCTAATTGTTAATTATGTCCAAAACTAAAATACTAAATCTTGACATGATGTCATTGCAAAATCTTGATGAAGATTCAGATTTAATTCCATTAATGACATCAGATGATGAAGAAGCTATTTCAAAAGAATCACTTCCTGAAAAACTACCGATTTTACCTTTAAAAAATACAGTTTTGTTTCCTGGTGTAGTGATCCCAATTACTGCATCCAGAGATAAATCGATTAAATTGATAAAGGATTCTAATGCTAATGATAAATTGATTGGTGTTGTTTCTCAAATTGATTCAAAAGTACAGTCACCCACTTTAAATGACATTCATTCAACTGGAACTGTAGCTAAAATATTAAGAGTTTTAAAAATGCCAGATGGTAATGTTACTGTTATAATTCAAGGAAAGAAAAGATTTTCAATTGAACAAATCATATCTGAAGAACCATATATTACTGCTAGTGTAAAAGAAATAGTTGAACTAAAACCAGAAAAAAACAACAAAGAATTTAAAGCAACTATTGATTCTATTACAGATATTGCTCTAAAAATCATTGAAGAAAACCCAAATATTCCAAGTGAAGCTTCTTTTGCAATTAAAAATATTCAAAGTGATTCCTTCTTGGTAAATTTTGTGTGTTCTAATATGAATTTATCTGTTGAGGAAAAGTATAAAATATTAAACACAAGTGATTTAAAAAAAAGAGCATTAATGTGTTTAAAACAAATGAATGTTGAATTACAAAGACTTTCATTAAAAAACGATATTCAATCTAAAGTAAGATCAGATTTAGATCAACAACAAAGAGAATATTTTTTACATCAACAATTAAAGACAATCCAAGAAGAATTAGGTGGAGTTTCTTATGACGAAGAAGTTAATGAAATGAGAATTAAGTCTACTAAAAAAAAGTGGTCAAAAGATATTAATGATCACTTTAAAAAAGAATTATCTAAACTTCAACGAATGAATCCTCAAGTTGCTGAGTATTCTATTCAAAGAAATTATTTAGACACTTATTTAGAGCTTCCTTGGAACGAATTTTCAAAAGATAATTTTGATCTAAAAAGAGCAACTAAAATTTTAGACAGAGATCATTATGGGTTGAAAGATGTTAAAAAAAGAATTATTGAACATATAGCAGTTTTAAAGTTAAGAAATGACATGAAATCTCCGATTCTTTGTTTTAATGGCCCACCAGGAGTTGGTAAAACATCTTTAGGTAAATCAATTGCTGAAGCATTGGGGAGAGAGTATGTAAGAATATCTTTAGGCGGTCTTAGAGACGAGTCCGAAATAAGAGGGCATAGAAAGACTTACATAGGGGCAATGCCAGGAAGAATTATCCAAAGTTTAAAAAAAGCTAAAACTTCTAACCCGGTTTTTGTTTTAGATGAAATCGATAAGCTTTCTGTTGGAAATCAAGGTGATCCATCTTCTGCAATGTTAGAAGTTTTAGATCCTGAGCAAAACACCTCTTTTTATGATAATTTTATTGAGTCAGGTTTTGATTTGTCAAAAGTTATGTTTCTTGCTACATCTAATAATATAGCTAATGTTCAACCCGCACTTCGAGATAGAATGGAAATAGTACATGTTTCAGGTTATACTATTGAAGAAAAATATCAGATTGCTAAAAAACATTTAATTCCAAAACAAATTAAAGAACATGGTTTATCAAAAAATATTGTAAAAATCAATAAACTATCATCTGAAAAAATTATTGAAGGCTACACGAGAGAATCAGGCGTAAGAGGGTTGGAAAAACAAATAGCAAAAATTATAAGAAATGTTGCTAAGTGTATAGCTTTAGAAGAAGATTACTCGTCAGAAATAACTTTAACTGATATTGATAAAATTTTAGGAGTATCAATTTCTAAAGATCAATATGAAAACAATGAAGTTGCAGGAGTAGTAACTGGCTTAGCTTGGACACAATTTGGTGGTGATATTTTATTTATTGAATCAGCACTTTCAAGAGGGAAAGGAAACTTATCTATTACTGGTAATTTAGGTAAGGTAATGAAAGAATCTGCTACAATAGCTCTAGAGTATATTAAATCTAATGCTAATGATTTATCTATCGAATTGAATGCACTAACTAAACACAATATTCATATTCATGTACCAGAAGGAGCAACTCCAAAAGATGGGCCAAGCGCTGGTATAACAATGTTAACTTCTTTAGTGTCTTTATTAACTCAAAAAAGAGTTAAATCAAAGTTAGCTATGACGGGAGAAATTACTTTAAGAGGAAAAGTTTTGCCAGTAGGAGGGATTAAAGAGAAGATTTTGGCAGCTAAAAGAGCTAAAATTAAAGAAATTATTTTGTGTAAGGAGAATAAAAAAAATATTGATGAAATTGATTCTAGTTATTTAAAAGGCTTAACTTTTCATTATGTTTCAAACATGAAACAAGTTTTAGATATTGCTCTTACAAATCAAAATGTTAAGAATTATAAAAATTTAAATGTCAAATAGAATTATAATAGCAATTGACGGAACATCTTCGACGGGTAAAAGTACTTTAGCAAAGAGAATATCTAAAAAATTAAATTATATATATATTGATTCAGGTGCTATGTACAGAGCATTAACCTTTTATGCAATTAAAAAAAAATATATTTCTACATCTCATTTTGATAAATTTAAATTGATTAATGATATTCCTAACATTTCTATTGATTTTAGAAATAATCCAGAAAATAATAATTTTGAGGTTCATTTAAATGGAGTTCCATATGAAATTAATATAAGATCATTGGAGGTTTCAAACTTAGTTAGTGAAATTGCGACTATCGATGAGTTGAGAAAACAAATGGTAAATGTTCAGCATTTTCTCGGAAATAGTAAAGGAGTTATAATGGATGGTCGTGATATTGGTACAGTTGTATTTCCTAATGCTGAATTAAAATTTTTTCTAGAAGCAACAACTGAACTAAGAGCTAAAAGGCGTTTTGATGAGTTGTTTTTGGTTGATAGAAATATTACTTATGATCAGGTTTTAGATAATATAAAGCTTAGAGATAGTCAAGATACTAACAGGAAACATTCCCCTTTGAAAAAAGCTAATGATGCTATTCTAATTAATACTGATAATTTAACTTTAGATGAACTTGAATTACAATTATTTTCATACATAAATCCTTTAATTTTAAAAAATTTATAGATTATTTGTTTTATCTATAAATTGATGTTATTTTCGCAATCCTTTTAACAGGTTGGTATAGATAGTTAAAAGGTTTTAATTAATATTAATTCTTCTAATTTATTCCTTTAATCTATACTAAATTAGAATACAAATTTTCGGTATGTCAGAAGAAAAAAAGGACAGTAAACCTAAAAAAGCTGTTAAAAAAACTACAAAAGCTGTGAAGACGAAAGCTCCAGCAAAATCCACAAAAAAAGTAAAAATTGAAAAAGAAGTTGTTGAAACTTTAACTAACCAGGTTGTTGAAGTTGTTGAAACTTTAGCCAATGAGGTTATTGAAAATCAAATTGAAGAAAATTCAATTAATGAACCAACACCAGAAGAATTTTTAAAAGATTTTGATTGGAATTTATTTGAAGAAGGAATTGAAACAATTAAAGACGATAAATTATCTGAATTTGAAAAATTAGTTGAAGAGAATTTTGTTGATACTTATAATGAAAGTGTTATTGATGGTACTATAATTAGTTTAACAGAAAGAGAAGCTATAATTGATATTAACGCTAAATCTGAGGGTGTCATTTCATTAAATGAATTTAGATATAATCCTGATTTAAAAGTTGGTGATAAAGTTGAGGTTTTAGTTGATATTCAAGAAGACAAAACAGGTCAATTAGTTCTTTCTCACAGAAAAGCAAGAACTATAAAAGCTTGGGAAAGAGTGAATGATGCTCACGATCAATCTACTGTTGTTACAGGTTTTGTAAAATGTAGAACTAAAGGGGGGATGATCGTCGATGTTTTTGGTTTAGAAGCTTTCCTTCCTGGATCACAAATTGATGTTAAACCAATTAGAGATTATGATCAGTATGTTAACAAAAACATGGAATTCAAAGTTGTTAAGATAAATCATGAATTCAAAAATGTTGTTGTTTCTCACAAAGCATTAATTGAAGCTGATATTGAATTACAAAAGAAAGAAATAATTGGTCAATTAGAAAAAGGTCAAGTTCTTGAAGGTACTGTTAAAAATATAACTACTTATGGTGTGTTTATTGATTTAGGTGGTGTTGATGGTTTAATTCATATTACAGATTTATCATGGAATAGAATAAATCATCCTAGCGAAATATTAGAGTTAGATCAAAAACTAAATGTTGTTATTTTAGATTTTGATGATGATAAATCAAGAATTCAATTAGGTGTTAAGCAATTAAGTGCTCATCCTTGGGAATCTTTAGATACAGAACTAAAAGAAGGTGATAAAGTAAAAGGTAAAGTTTCAGTTTTAGCTGATTATGGTGCTTTTGTTGAAGTTGTTGACGGAGTTGAAGGTTTAGTTCATGTTTCTGAAATGTCATGGTCTACTCATTTACGTTCAGCTCAAGATTTTGTTAAAGTAGGAGATGAAGTTGAGGCAGTTGTTTTAACATTAGACAGAGAAGAAAGAAAAATGTCACTAGGTATAAAACAACTTAGTTCAGATCCTTGGACAGATATAACTAAAAAATATCCTGTAGGTTCTAAGCATTCTGGAATTGTTAGAAATTTTACAAATTTCGGAATCTTTGTAGAGCTTGAAGAAGGAATTGATGGTCTAGTTTATATTTCAGATTTATCTTGGACTTTAAAGGTTAAACATCCGTCTGAATTATTTTCAACTGCAGATAAAATTGATGTTATTGTGTTAGAATTAGATTCTGAAGCTAGAAAATTAAGTTTAGGTCATAAGCAAACTATGGATAATCCTTGGGATGTCTATGATAAAACATTTGCTGAAGGAACTTCGCATAATGCTACAATTTCAGACTCAAATGATAAAGGTGCTACCATTATTTTTAATGACGATATAACAGCTTTTGTTCCTAATAGACATCTTATTAAAGAAGATGGTAATAAGTTAATGAAAGGTGATACTTCAGAATTTAAAGTAATAGAATACAATAAAGACTTTAAAAGAGTTTTAATGTCTCATACTGTTTTATTTAATGACCAAGAAAAGAAAAATGTTAAAGAGTCATTGAAAAAAGCTAATGTTAAAGAATCAGACAAATCTACTTTAGGTGATTTAGATGTTTTAGCTGACTTAAAAAAGAAAATGGTTGATGACGAAAAAAAGAAAAAATAATATTTTTTCTATAATATTAAAAAAAGCATCTTGAAAAAGATGCTTTTTTTTTATGATAAAATTTCTTTAGCTAACCAATCCCCAATTTCACTTGTTTTAAACGCTTTATTACCGTCTGCTAAATCTTCAGTTACTATTGATTTTTCAAGGGAAGAGTCTACAGCTCTCCTAATTAAGTCAGCTTCTTCTTTTAGATTAAATGTGTCTTCAAACATCATTGCAGCAGATAAAATTGTTGCTAATGGATTTGCTATGTTTTTTCCTGCAGCTTGTGGATATGATCCATGAATTGGTTCATAAAGTGATGTTTTTAAACCAACAGATGCTGATGGCATCAATCCCATGGAACCTGAAATAACAGATGCTTCATCAGTTAAGATATCTCCAAATAAATTTTCAGTTATTAATACATCATATGAATTAGGCCATTGAACTAGTCTCATTGCTACAGCATCTACAAACTCATAACTTACTTTAACTTCAGGATAATTTTTTTCTAATGACTGTACAGTTTCTCTCCATAGTCTTGATGTCTCAAGTACATTTGCCTTGTCGACACAACATAATCTTTTAGATCTTTTCATAGCTAATTCAAAACCTTTTATTGCCAATCTTTCTATTTCTTTTCTAGAATAAGTACATGTATCAAATGCGGTATTTCCATTATCTAAACGTCCTCTTTCTCCAAAATAAATACCACCTGTTAGTTCTCTTAAAAATACCAAATTTGTTCCTTCAATTCTTTCTCTTTTTAACGGAGATTTATCAATAAGAGACGGGAATGTAAAAGTTGGTCTTACATTAGCAAACAATCCTAAGTCTTTTCTCATTTTTAAAAGACCTTGTTCTGGTCTAACTTTAGCACTTGGATCATTATCAAATCTTGGATGACCGACAGCTCCAAATAAAATTGCGTCAGATTTTAAACAAATTTCATGTGTTTCTTTTGGGTATGGTTCGCCAACAGCATCAATTGCTGCAGCACCTGTTAAAGCATGTATCCAGTTTATATCATGGTTAAATTTCTTAGCAATTGCATCTGAAACTTTAACTGCCTGTTCAATAACTTCTGGTCCTATTCCGTCTCCAGGTAATAGAGCTATATTTAATTTCATATGTACTAATTTGATATAATATTTAACATTTTTTCTGTAGACTTAATTGCAGAAACAGTTTGATCTGAATCTAATCCTCTTGTTATAAATTCTTTTTTATTATTTTTCCATGTAATAAATGTTTCGCATAACGCATCTGAATTACTTCCTGGGGGAATAGTTACTGAATAATCTATAAGTTCGGGAAGAATGAATTTATTTAGAGTATATATTTTTTTTATTGCATTAATAAAAGCATCAAATTGCCCATCACCTGATCCTTTTTCTATATAACTTCGACCATTTATTCTAATTTCAACTTCAGCCGAAGGACTTTCACCTTTTTTATGGTTTAGTAGATAGGATTCAATTATTACTTTATTTTTAAAACTTTCACTATTTATTACGTCTGAAATTATATAAGGTAAATCTTCAGCAGTAACTTTTTCTTTTTTATCTCCAAGTTCAATTATCCTATTAGTTACCTTTTTGATATTTTCATCACTTAATGTAAGTCCAAGTTCTTGTAAGTTTTTTTTAATATTTGCTTTTCCAGATGTCTTTCCTAATGCATATTTTCTTTTTCTTCCAAATCTTTCAGGAAGTAAGTCATTGAAATATAGATTTTTTTTACTGTCTCCGTCAGCGTGAATTCCTGCTGTTTGAGTAAAAACATTTTCACCAACAATCGGTTTATTAGCTGGAATTCTGAATCCGGTAAATGTTGACACTAGGCGACTAACTTTATGCAAAGATTTTTCTTTTAAATTAATCTTAATTTCTGGTAAAAAATCTCTTATAACGGCAGCTGCACTGGCCATAGGAGCATTACCAGCTCTTTCTCCCATGCCATTAACAGTTAAGTGAATTCCGTGACATCCAGCTTTTAAACTTTCTATTACATTAGAAACACTTAAATCATAATCGTTATGTGCATGAAAGTCAAAATGCATTTTAGGATATTTTTTTGTTACTAATGAAACGTATTTAAAAGTTTCATCTGGACTAAGAATTCCTAGCGTATCGGGAAGTAAAATTCTTTTTACAGGTAATTCATTAAGAATATCTAAATATTCAAACACGAAATCTTTAGAATTCTTCATACCATTGCTCCAATCTTCTAAATAAATATTTGTTTCAATTCCTTTATTATCAGCCTCATTAACAGCTTTAATTACAGATTTAAAATAATCTTTTGGAGCTTGCTTTATTTGATAAGTTAAGTGGTTTAAAGATCCTTTTGTTAATAGATTCTGAACTCTACCACCAGATCTAATTAACCATTCTAGCGAAATATTATTATCTAAGAACGTTAGGATTTCAATTCTATTTAAAAACTTTTTTTCTTTGGCCCATTCAGTAATTTTTTTTACTGCTTGGAATTCACCCTTTGAAACTCTTGCTGATGCTATTTCAATTCTATCAACATTTAATTCATTTATTAATAATTTTGCAATAGCTAATTTTTCGGATGATGAAAATGACATTCCTGAAGTTTGTTCACCGTCTCTTAAAGTAGTGTCCATTATTTCAACAAGTCTATTCATTTTTTTATAAGTTACAAAGGAGTTGTCTTAGAAAACTTTTTTATACTATCCTTTATGTTCATTAGATAATCAATATCGTCATATCCATTTAACATGTTTTCCTTTTTGTACGAATTTATTTCAAATGATTCTGAAATATTTAATTTTGAAATTGTTACTGTTTGATCAGGAAGGCTTACGATAATTTCAGATTTAGGGTCTTCAAAAACAACATTAAAGATTTTATCTAAAAATTTTGGGGAGACTTGAACTGGTAAAACTCCAATATTCAAACAGTTTCCTCTAAATATATCAGCAAAAAAACTAGAAATTACACATCTAAATCCATAATCGTAGATTGACCATGCGGCATGTTCTCTTGAGGATCCTGATCCAAAGTTTTTACCTCCCACTAAAATTTTTCCATTAAATTTTTCATTATTTAATATAAAATCTTTTTTTGGTGAATTGTCAGAGTTATACCTCCAGTCTCTAAATAAATTATCTCCAAAGCCAACTCTTTCTGTTGCTTTAAGAAATCTAGCTGGAATGATTTGATCAGTATCTATATTTTCAATCGGCAATGGTACACAATTACCTTTTAGTATTTTAAATTTTTCGTAAGCCATATTAATATAGTGTTCTAGGGTCAGTTATTTTCCCAGTAATAGCAGCAGCAGCAGCTACTAAAGGACTTGCTAATAAGGTTCTGGATCCTGGACCTTGTCTACCTTCAAAGTTTCTGTTAGATGTACTTACTGCATATTTTCCATTAGGGATTTTATCATCATTCATAGCTAGACATGCTGAACATCCAGGTTCTCTCAATTTAAATCCTGATTCAATTAGTACTTCCAATAAACCCTCTTCCTTTATTGCTTTTTCAACCTTATGCGAACCTGGAACTAACCATGCTGTAACATTTGGAGCTTTTTTTCTTCCTTTAACAATTTTTGTAAATTCTCTAAAGTCTTCAATTCTTCCGTTAGTACAACTTCCCAGAAATACAAAATCAATATTTTTACCTATCATTTTTTCTCCCTCATCAAAGTTCATATAACTAAGAGATTTTTTATAAGTTTCAATACCACCATCTTGATTTTTTGCTAAGGGTATTTCTTTGGAAATGCCTATTCCCATTCCAGGATTAGTGCCATATGTAATCATTGGATTTATAGATTTGCCATCAAATTTAATTTCTTTATCAAAAACAGCATCTTCATCTGTTTTTAATGTATTCCAATATTTCATTGCTTTATCCCAACTTTCTTTTTTAGGGGTAAATTCTCGATCTTTTATATAATTAAAAGTTTTACTATCAGGAGCAATCATTCCGCCTCTAGCACCCATTTCGATACTTAAATTACAAACTGTCATTCTTCCTTCCATTGACATTTCTGAAAAAACATCACCTGCATATTCTACAAAATATCCCGTTGCTCCGGATGTAGATAATTCTGATATGATAAAAAGAGCAACATCTTTAGGAGTAACAGCTTTGTCTAGTTTTCCGTCAATTGTTATTCTCATTTTTTTTGCCTTAGGCTGCATAATGCATTGAGTAGATAAAACCATTTCAACTTCAGATGTTCCAATTCCAAATGCTATTGCACCAAATGCACCATGGGTTGATGTGTGAGAATCTCCACAAACAATTGTTGCGCCGGGTTGGGTAATTCCATATTCAGGCCCTACAACATGAACTATTCCGTTTTTTTCATGACCTAATCCCCAATATGAAATCCCGTGAAATTCTGAATTTTTTTCAAGAGCTAATAATTGATTAGCTGAAAGAGGGTCTTTCACAGGTAAATGTTGGTTAATTGTAGGAGTATTATGATCTGCTGTTGCAAATGTTTTTTCAGGAAATAAAACTTTAATCCCTCTATTTTTTAAACCTAAAAAAGCAACTGGGCTCGTTACTTCATGTACCATGTGTCTGTCTATAAACAAAACATCTGGTCCTCCATTAATTTTATGAACTACGTGTGAGTCCCAAACTTTATCAAATAAGGTTTTACTCATTTTTATATATTATAAAGATTTTTTTATTATTTGTGGAATATCTTCATCTGAAACTTCCTTTTTAATATCAGCAAATTTTAAAAATTCAGGATATATTAAATCTAATTCATTTTTTGAAAGATCATATCCAATTTTTTT
>TARA_B110000914_G_scaffold46205_1_pt1 | contig 11779 bp, 10 predicted proteins | sample TARA_B110000914 | Tara Oceans TARA_B110000914 (sample SAMEA4397983) | marine metagenome | biome: Polar Biome; feature: [MES] marine water layer (ENVO:01000295) within the mesopelagic zone...; material: water (ENVO:00002006), including particulate matter (ENVO:01000060) such as......
GTTTCACCAATTGCAATAACCTGTACATTTTGCCCTGTGGATTCAATAAACATTTGAATATCCTGATCAATAACCGTTGATGAATCATACGGTAAATCACGTATTACATTACTGTTAATAAATGCCAATCCATCTTTTATCAGTGATATTTTAAAACGTATTTCCCATGCAGGAATATCATCATATTGCTCCCAATTTCTGTTTTGTGTTGGATAAAAATCTGTTGATGCATTTTGTTGTTGCAACCAATATTGCCAGTTTAATAAAAATGGGTAATAAACAGATACACCATATTGCGTTGCCGTATCCATTGATGGTACACGTTTAAATAATGCGTTTATTTTTGCACTGTTTGATGGTAATGTTGATACAATTGGCAATGTTTGATTGATTAAATATTGCCCTGCATTATTTATTTGAATACCGCCAAATGAAAACTGTGATGATTGTAATGCAAAATCATCCTGTGATGTGCCGTTGAAAACTTCCATTTCCATTGTTAAACGTTCATAAACCTGATTATTATCCAATAAAAACGTACCATACCATGCACAATCATCCTCTGTATTTGCAACAAATCCCTGTTTTGATCCGCCAATTTGTGTGATATTTTGCCCATGATCTAAAAAACCAAAATTGGTTGTTAAACCTAATGCACCGCCAACAGGCGGATCACATTTTAATTGCCCACCAAATGCCAAAAAATTAATTTCATCAACTGTTACCCACAAATAAAATAACCGATCACCATCATCACGGTTTTCCATTAACGTGGTAAACATTGCATTTGGTGTAAATGTCAATGTTACCTTTACCTGCCCACCGCCAATTGCAACACTGTTTACTGTGATTGTATATAATGCACCCAAATAATTTGGATCATTGTTTGGTGATGATTGGTAAATTGCTCCAATTGGTGCCAATGATGATGTAGATAACATCATTGTAATGTTATTCTGTGAGTATGTTTTGTTTTTGTAATAATTATCATCAATTGAAACATAACACGCACCAATACCCATTTGTGGGATTGTTATTTCTGATGAATCAATTATTACCTCATGAACAGATGGCACACAGTAATCCAATTCAGGGATGTTTTGTACCATTGTTGCAGGTGAATAACCAACATTAAATTTTTCATTAAACCATCCAGTATTTGCAATTTCATCATAAATTAATATTGATGGCGGATGCACATCCTGTGGCATTGGACTCCAACTAAATTGTGCAAATAGTTTTAAATAACCTGCCTGTGCAAACCATGATTGATCATAAACACCTGATTGCACAATGGAACAGTTTAATTCATATGAATTAAAACCATCATTTGTTGTGCCTGATCTGTAAATTGAAACGTTATTAATTAAAAATTGCCCTGATTGATTTGGTATCACCTGCCCTGATGTAGATCCGCCAACAGGCATATTGTTTAAATTATCAAACAAAACACGTGTTGGCTCACCATCAATTAAACTCAATGAATTACCAATTTGACCTGATAACGAATGATTAATTAAAAATTCAAGGTTTGAATATGGTTTTGGTGTTGGATCTATGGTTGAATTTATTACCGTAACAACCATCTGTTCACCATTTGTTACATCATACCAACTGGTTGATCCACCTGCCAAATCCAAATGTGTATCATCAACATATGTTACATCTTTAAATTGGCTATATCCTGCACCGTTTGAATCCCATTTTTGTAATCTTACTTTATCACCAACCCTGAAACCCTCATCCAACCATGATACCGCAGGTGATGTGATTTGTTGCAATGAAACATCAAGTGATAATGGATTATCAACACTGGATACCCTCATTGCGGTACGCACAAACCATTTACAAAAAATTTTATCACCTGCATTTGCAGTGTATTGATTGTATTGATACCCTAAATTATTATTATTAAAATATTGATTAGTTATTTGTATTGGCATGGCTGTTAATTATGGTTTGTATTTTGTCAATATCACCTGTTTTAATTGTTTTCATTATTTTATTTACATGGGCCTGATGTTTCACAACCTGTTCACGTTGATCCTGCGGTAATTGATTCAATGCACTGTTTTGTTGTTTGATTAATTTGCCCAAATTCACGGTTAAATCACCAATCAGATTGTTTGTTTCATCAATTATTTTTTTGGTTTTATTGTCCATTTTTAATCATTTATTACTGTTGTTAATACTTTGCCTGTGGCATAATCAAACGGTATTTTATATGAAATAATGGCCTGTGATGTTTCATTATTAAACCGTATTTTGATTATTTCACAGTTTGTTCCATTGATTTCAGCAAAATTGTTGTATAGCAAATTTACAAAATCTGCCGTTCTCATCCGCACTGGTGCATCATTTATTATTTTATAACCGTTTAATTGTATTTGATTTATATAATGATAATTATTATACAGGCCCTTTGCACCCAGTATATCAACATAATTTGATGGTTGTTTACCGCCAATTTGCCACAATATTTTTGTTTTACTGTAAAACTGTGATCCAATCTGTGTAACTCCAATACGGTTTGTAATCTGTGATGCAAATGATGTACCGCCACCAAATACACCTGTGATGTTATCCACAATATCAAAAAACCCCTTTGCGAAATCCTCAATCCAATTCAAATTGTTTTTACGTACACCCAATGCAAACGGTATATTTACATCATTTAAACCCTTAATGCACACCAAATCCTGATTAATTACATTTAAACCCTCTGTGTTATATTCTGCATCTGTTGGATCAAAAAAATCAACCGTGTGAAAATCTGCATAATCAATTTGATAATGAATGTAATACCGTTTCCAAATTGCATCTGTATTAAATTCAAATTCACCCTGCATATCATCCTGCATGTTTAATGCAGGTAAAATGTTGTTTGATGTATTACCATTCCAAAAATCCCTGCGTTCAATCTGCACCTCACCATTGAATACACGTGTGTGTGCATTGTATGTTGTTTCAATTGCATCAATTAATGATCCCAGTGTTGGTGTTGAATCCATTGCCGTTGGATACCCTTTTGTAAATGCAAAATTTAAATCATTTTCAATGTAATCAACAACAGATTTTTTTTCTTTTATTAATGGAACAGGCATTATTGTTAAACTGTTTAATTGATTTAACAATGTTGAATTTAATGTGTAACCCAAATATGTACATCCTGCCTGTATTAAATTTTTAACTGTTGCACCTTTGTAATACCTTACTTGTGGAAATAATAACTCAAACATTTGTTGGGCCAATTTTATAACTGCAACCAATAATGATGCGGTATAAATAACCTGTGCAACAAATTTCAGTGATAATGTTATTATTTCACCAATTGGCGGTGCAGGCGGTAAACCAATGTTTGGTGTTACCGCCTCAATAATGTTTGATGCCTGTGTTACCAAATCCTTTACACTTTGCACTAATGCATTTGTCATGGTATATAATGAAATGGAAATTGTTAAACCACTCATTAAAACATCATCTTTAACAATCAGGTATGGGATTTGTACCATTGGAAAATTAACACCTTTTTCCGCCATTAATTCAAATGATGTACCGTTTGCATTATCAAAAAAATTATCATATGCACCCCTTTTTTTTATTTTAACCTCAATTTCATGATCACGAATAATTGCGGATTCAGTTAAATCAACATAATACTCCAATGATATTTGATTGCCCATTTCAATGCGGTATGGTATGCCCTCAAATAAACCCTGTGATGCAATCCAATCCTGTATGATTTTCAAACCCTCACGTGGCAAAATGATTTTATCTGCATCAATTTGCAATATTGTTGGATCACCGCCAAAATTTGATGTTAAACCAAATTCCAAAACATTACGTGGTGCAACCTCAATATCATTTAAAAAATGTTTCATTTAATTAATTTTGTACCTGTTATAAATTATTTTTTTACCATTGGTTGTTGTTTTAACAACCTGCATTGCACCATCAATAATGCGTTCCAATTCAATATTTGAAACAGGTTTGTTTTTAATGGTTTTTTCCAATGATTCTAAACGTTCAACAACACGTTCATCAGATTTCGCAATTATTGTTTGATGTATTGCAGGATCAATCACACCTGTTTGATGCCTCAATGCCAGTTTTGCCAAATCTTCATTGCTAATATTACCAACCATTGCGTTTTGTTTCTTTGTCAAAACACGTTCATTTGGATGCAAAATTGCATGAAAACCACCCCTGCCATCAACACCTGATCCATTTTTGCCTGTATCCTCAATCCCATCTTCAAAAAACGGTAAATTCTGCACAAATTGTGTTAATAGTGTAATATCAGTGAATGTTTTTAACAATGGATTTTCAACATCGGGATCCTCACTGTTTCGCAAATATGCCTGCAATGCATCAGATGCCAATGCAATACGTTGTTTGCGTTTTTCCATTTGTTCTTTTTTCCTGTTACTTTCAGCAATCAATTTTGCCTCTGTTGCCAATGATTGTTGGGCCTGAATGTTACCATTTTTTGCCAATTCCTGATATGTATTATATCGTTCCTGTGCTTTGTTTATTTCCTCATCAATTTTGGAAATCCTTTTATCTGCAAAAAAGTTAAACGCATCAGTTAATGATTGAATAATACTGATTTGATCCGCCAATAAATCTTTTTGTGATGTTAAAACTGCCTTATTTTCATCATCAACATTTTTGCGTTTTAATTTATTTAATTCAATTTCAAGATCCAATGTATCTTTGCCATATTTTTTGTATTGCAAAATGCGTTCTTCTAATATTTTTATATTAAAATCTTTCATTTCCTTTGCAATATCTTCATCAGATTTTTTGGATTCCAGTAAACTATTTTCAAAACTTTTTACCCTGCGTTCCTGTATTGCATCATATGCCACCAAACGCAATTCATCAACTTCATTTAATTTTTCATTTACTGATGTATTAATTTCAACAATTTTATCCGCACTTTCTTGTTCAACAACGGCAATTTGTTTGTTTAAAACTTTGCGGTTTGCAATTTCCTCTGTTACCAAATCCGCCTGCATTTCTTTTAAATTATCATCTAATTTTGCACGTTCTTTTTTGGTTAATTTGTTGTTGTCGTTTTTCTTTTTAAACTCTTTATTTAATGCATTATTTAACAACACAAAACGTTCATTATGTTTGTTGGTTAAAACACGTATTTCCTCATCCGCATCCGCCTGTACATCATCCTTTTGTTTTTGGCCTGATAAACCAATTAACGCATTAACATCCGTTAAATCAACTGTTTGCCCTCTCTCAATACGTAAATCAATAATTTCCAATTCCTTTTCAATCAATTTATCTAATTCAGCAATTTCACGTTCACGTGCAGAATCCTGCAATCCTGCATTCATTGCCCTGATTGATTCACGTACTTTTAAAATTTCTTTGTACAAATCCAATTGATCACGCAAATCAACGTTTATTGGTGAACGTTTTGTTTTTGTTGGTGTTGGTGTTGTTGTTGTTGTTGTTGTTGTGCCACCTGCAACTGCGGTAACTGCATTTGCCTGCATCATTGCAACCAGTGATGTTTTTATAACTCCTTTTTGTGCGTTTAATGCTTTTAAAACTTTGTCATTTTCAACCGCCTGCCTTGCCAAAACTCCTTTTGTACCCTCATAATTTCCAAACCCCTGCAAAAATTCTGTAAATGCATTTTGGCCCCATGCGTTTTCAATACGTGCCTGCAATCCCAATTGTTCCGCCTCTAATTTTGCAATTTCACCTGCAATTACTCCAAATTGCGTGCGTTTTTCTTCTAACATTATTTTATCCTCAATATTTTTTAAAATATCCTTTTGTACTTTGTCCAACTCTTTTAAAAACTTTGTTTCATCCTGTATGTTGGTTAATGTTGTGCCGTATTTTTTATTTAAATCAGTAATTAATTTTTCACGTTCACCATTTGTTTTGTTTGCACCTTTGATTGCAGTAACCAAAACATCCAATTGATCTGATTCCTGTGCCATTTTAACTGCGGAATCCGTTGATGATTGTTGCAATCTTTCATTTATTTTTTCTAATTGATCACCTGCGGTATTAACAATTGTGAATGCCTCATATAATTTGTACAGGGCCAATATTATCAAACCAAACGCATTTGCCATTAATGCTTTGCCCAGTGATGCAAATGCGGTTTTAAGGCCATTCACACCTGCACGTGCTACAAATAAACCTTTTGCCATCAAACCTGATTGTGTGCCTGCCATTGCCATTGTTGATCCCATTAAACGTGTTGCACCTGCGGATAAACCAACAACAATTTTGTATTGTATCCATGCCTTTGTTAAACCAACAACAACATCCAATATTGTTTCCAAATTATCTGCCAAAAATTTTATACCAACTTTTAAAATATCACCAACACCGCCTGCCTCATTTGCTTTTAAAATGTAACCATCCCATGCGGATGTTAATAAATCCAATGATCCGCCCAACGTATTCAATTGCATATCTGCCATGATCTGTGTTGCACCTGCGGAATCATACAATGCATTTGTTAATGTTTCAACATTGTATGTGTTTGATGCCAATACTGTACCAATTGTTGCACCCCTTTTACCGAATAATTCCAATGCGGTTGCGTTTTTATTTGTACTGTTTTGAATCAGGCCCATTGCCTCATCAAATGTCATTCCTGATTTGGTTAATTCCAAAAATACATTACGCAATCCTGTTCCTGCGGTTGATGCATCAATACCGTTATCGGTTAATGTACCCAGTAATGCGGTTGTTTCCTCAATATTTAACCCTGCACTTTTGGCAACTGGTGCCACATTACCCATTGCCGTACTGAATTTCTGCATATCCAATGATGAACTGGAAAATGATTTACTCATTACATCAGTTACACGTGCGGTTTGTTCTGTTGATAAACCAAATGCACGAACTGTTGCACCAACAACTGTTGCGGATTCTGCCAAATCTGTGCCTGTTGCACTTGCCAAATCCAATGTTGCTTTTGTTACGTTTGATATTTCAGATTGTGAAAAACCCAATTTTGCAAATTCTGTTTGCAGATTTGAAACCTCTGTTGCGGTAAAACGTGTTGTGGATCCATACTTCATTGCATCATCCGTTAAACCTCGCATGCCCTCACGTGTAACACCCAAAACAGATGCCAAATTTGCACTTGCCTGATCAAATTCCTTTACTGTTTCAAATACATTACGTATTATCATTGCACCGCCCATTGCGAGGCCCAAAGATGCAAACGCACCTGATAATTTACCCAATGCACCCCTGTAATTTCCAACATTTCGGAAATTATCACCAACAGTTTTATCCAATTTTTTCAATTGTTTATCACCTGAACGTGCGGATCTTGTTACTTTATCAAACTGCATTTGCAATTTTCTGTACTCTTTTGTGTTCTTTTTACCTGCCTGTTCTAATTTTAACAATTCTGCACCTAAACGTTTGGATTCATTTTTTTGATCACGTGTTGCCTTTACAAGTTTTTTGTACGCATTTGTTTCCTGATCCAGTAACTTTTTTTGCCTCTGTGATTGTTTCAACAAACGTTCCTTTTCTTGTGATTCCATTTTGGATGTACGAATTTTATCCTGTTGCAACCGTTCCAATTCACGTTCCGCCTGTATCTGTGCCTTTACGGCCTGTGATTTTGCTTTATCAACCTGCACTGATTGTTTCATTGTGGCATCTGCCTGTGCAACGGCTTTGCTCATTTTATTGATGCCCTCTGTTGATTTTTTCAATGATGAATTTAACGTTTTGGATATTGTTGTTGCGGTTTTTTTCAACCCAACATTCATTTTATCCAATTCAGTTAATGTTTTTTTTGCGGAATCCCTGATTTCTTTGTACAAATCTGATTCTGCAATATCACTCCTTTTTATTTGCCCACTTGCCATATTCCTGTATTATTGTATAATATTCAACAACTGTTGTTTCTTTTAAATTTACTTTATAACCCAACCATTTTGATAAATGTAAACATGTTGTTTCAATGCTTTTACCATCACCAAAATTAACATTTAAACGTTCAATTTTTGCATCAACAATTTCAATCTCTGTTAATTTAAAACGTTTATTTGTTTGCACATATAAACATTGCAATTTTGCTTTTTGTTGCAACAATTTCATGTACCGTTCAAACTGTTTTGATAAACCAAACCGTGCCAAATACTGATCATACAATTTATCATATTGTATTTGGTTGCCTGTTTCATCATCAATCAGATTAACATTAACATACTTTAAAAATCCATCACTGCATTTTTGCCAGTGATACATGGGCATTTCATCAATTGATTCCCAATATTTTACGTGCATATTTAATGTACTGTTGCCTGATTTGTTCCGCATATATTTCCAAATTCTGTTCATCTAATCCCAAAATATTATTGTTCCACCATGATTGATCCTGCATTACTGATGCATCTGCATTAATTAAAATGCTATCTTTTAGCACTGTAATAAACATTGATTGATAAAAAGCACCTGTATCCTTTAATGTGTACGGTGTTCCTGCACGTTTCATTGGATTTATCTGTTCCGTAAATGGTGAATACAATCCAATAACTTCATCAAATTTATTCACACCACGTTCAAACAACTGATCCTGCCTGATAAGATTTAACACCAAATTTTTGATTTGTGTTGTGTTTGCCTCATACCATGCCAACGCATCATCCAATGTTAATGCCTTATTTAATTGTTGTTCGATCAATGTATTTCCAATCATATTTCAAATTTACGAAATTTTAAGTGTTTTTATATAATAAAAAAAAGGGATGTAAACAAATACATCCCCTTTTTAATATTTAAAACCATAAGTTAAACAGATTTTTTCACTGATTTCCTGTTTACTTTTTTAGGATTGCACAATTTGTATGCCTGTTTTACTGTTTCACTATTCAAATAATGAAATTGTTTTAATGCATCTTTTTGTGTTAAATCTTTTAAAACATCAACCCTGAATGTGGTTTTTCCAACCGTGATATATTCTGTTTTTCCCATGATTTATGCAGTTATTGTATTAACAAATCCCTCAAAACCAGTTTTTGCAACTGATAATTTAAGGTTTACAGATGATGCCAATCCTGCACTGGTATAATCAACAATGTACGTGCCATCTGGCCCCTCTGTAACTGCATCAATTGTAACTGTTGTGCCTGCATCAACATTTTCCAACAACCAATCAGATGATGCCGTTGCACCTTTGTACAGAATTGGATTGTATGCCGTTCCGTAATCTAAATTTGCAGAAACGGTAATTGCCGTTGTTGTTGCACTTGCAACAGTTAATTCAACATCAAGTAAACCCTCTAAACTGTTAAAATCCAAACTTGCTTCCTCTGCCGTGATCATTTTCATTGTTGATTCATCAAACAACCTGTAAAAATCAAATCCTAGCATGATTTTTTGTACGGTTGCATCTGTTGCAAACATAAATTTTGGATCCCATGAATCGTTGTCCACTGGTATTGGGTATAAAAATCCGTTCACTTCTGATCCGATTAAATCACCCTCAACATCAACAATGTAAATTCCAAACTGCACACAACGTGATGCCATTAATTTACCCAAAAATGTTGGTGTTGAATCATCCTGCCATAACTCACCTGCAAAGGATCTCACACCTTGACGCAAATATGCTTTACGGCCACTGTTTGCCTCCTCAAATAAGGAATCCGCTTTTGGTAATTCTACATTTTCAAATTTCGGTAATGGAAACCAACGTTTTGATGCATCCGCCTCATTAACGTAATCACTCCATGTTGGTATTGATGCACTTAAATCAATACCGTTTTTTGTACCATCATTTGCCGTTAAAGGCACTAAAATTAGGGAACTTGTTATTCCCTGAACAGGTACACAGTTTGGTACTCCTGTGTTACTTAAACCTGCATTACAATCACATGATTTCATATGTTTATTTTTTTAATTAATTATTATTTTATTTAAATTCTCTTAACACTTACAATTTGCACGGTATTTACTCAACGTAATATTCAATGAAACACCTGATAAATTGGCATCCAATATGTTTTCAACTGCACCCTGATCCGTTTCTACACCAAAACGTGAAAATGTTTTGTAAGTAAATTCATCAACAGTTTTAAACATCCTTAAACGTTCAACCGTTTTAATAAACTCATGCATCAAATTACCCATTGGTGTAACCACTTGTTTACGGTGATCTGCGGTGTAATATTGTGATGGATCCGTTTCATCTAAAAAAAACAGATTTGTAACAATATCACGTGCAATGGCGGATTCCCTGCCGTATCCTGTTTCACTGATTATTTCCAATAACCAAATCAACGGCAATTTTTCCTCTAAATTATTTGTTGCAATTGTCCATTCACGGTTTGTTGCCAACTTTGTACCTGTAATAAAAAACGGTTTTTGCAACGTGCAAACACCATCCAAATTAATCACAGGATCTGTAACAACCAACTGTGTTGCAATTATCCATTCATCAACCTGTACATCATTAATTAAAAACACAACACCATTTGAATCAGTAATTGTTTTACCAACTCTGGCCCATTTTGTATGGCAAAAATATGTTTTGCCATTCATTGCATTGTATTCACCATCAATTTTGCAATTGATTTGATCAATGATTTCCTGTATTTCAATGGTTGCATCTATCATATCCAATACGTTGTTATTTTACTATGCCCATTATATTTTGGGTAATCTCTTGAATTGTTGCAAATAAATTGTTGAATTGCATGATACGTAAACACTCCCTGATTATACCGTGTGTAAATCTGTTGTGAAAGTGTTGATATATTTTTGCTATTTTCACCAACTGGTGCAACATTTCCTGATACCCAAACCTGATTTATTTGATCCTTTAAGTATTCAAAATAAATGAATCCTTTGATCATATCAACCATACCATCACTGATAATAATATTACAATTGCCACCCTCATGCATAAATGCATTGTAAATTGCCAAATACACTGGATCCTGTGGCACAAAAGTTATGGGATCTAAATCCGCCACAAACAAATTATACAAATCAACACCCAACAATTCTGCCAATAATCTGTTTGTGTACAGATCAATGTAACCGTTGATTTTTTGTTGTTCATAAATGCCTGTTGCCAATTCCCATTTACCTTTGCCAAAATCTGCGTATGTGATATTTAAAACGTTTGCCATTGTAATTTTATGGTTTTATAACTGCATCATTTTTTAGGTGATGCAGTTTTTTTAATTGATTTTTTAACTTTCACTTTTGATGGTGCCACCTTTTTTTTAACAACTGTTGCAGGTTTTTCAGGTTTTGGATCAATTGTTTCAATAATTTTCACCCTGCCTGTATGCCCTAAACTGCGTTTTTTCTTTTTAGATTTGCACCCCTCACATTCGTTTTCCTTATGATCATCACAATCACCAATGCAATCATCATTTGGTGCCATACTGGCAATACCATTTGATAACAAATATTGTGATGTGTTACCGCTTGCATCAATAATTTGATCCTTTTTTAACGTTCCCCAATCTTTTAATATTTTTAATTTCATAATGATTGTTTTAATCTGTTAAACAAATGTTTATTTTGTGATTGCAGTTAATGCCGTTGCAATATCAGTTACTTTCATAAATGCATCTTGATGTACCGCAGGCACAAAAAATTGGATTCTCTGTAATGCTTTTACAGTAACAATTTCATGCTCAAAATTATCATTGTTTTCATAACTGAAATCAACGGTTACACCTTGACGATCTAAAATTTGGCCCTTGCGTGAATCTAAAACGTAAAGTGAATTTGGTGAAACCAACGGTGATGT
>TARA_B110000914_G_scaffold222347_1_pt1 | contig 11756 bp, 8 predicted proteins | sample TARA_B110000914 | Tara Oceans TARA_B110000914 (sample SAMEA4397983) | marine metagenome | biome: Polar Biome; feature: [MES] marine water layer (ENVO:01000295) within the mesopelagic zone...; material: water (ENVO:00002006), including particulate matter (ENVO:01000060) such as......
TTAATAAAAAGTCATCGCTATTTACCCCCTCGACGCTTACTTTATCTTTTACTATTTCAAATTGAGGAAGTGAATCATAAATTTTACTAAGCGAATATGAAGACTGGGTCATTCGATTTAAAACCATTGTTACTGCTACTAATGAATCTCTACCTAGGTGGCACTCTCTTAAAATTACACCGCCATTACCTTCTCCTCCTAAGTTTGAATCCAATTCATTCATTTTGTTGACAACATTAATCTCACCGACGGCAGATCTTTCAACTTTACAATTTTTCGTCAAAGCAAGTTTATCTAAGGCTATCGAAGTAGAAAGATTTGAAACGAAAACTTCACCTTCAATACCAAGAGTATTAATGTATCCATCCGCAGAAAGAACCAGAGTATACTCTTCTCCCAGTGGCCGACCCTTTTCATCTACAACAGCTAGTCTATCTGCATCTGGATCAACAGCAAAACCAATGTCAGCTTTATTATCTAATACTCGTTTTGACAGTTCACTTAAATTATTAGGCAATGGCTCTGTACCTCTTTTAAAAATACCACTAGGTTCGCAATCTAATTTCACTACATTGCAACCTAATAAATCTAACATCTCTGGAAGCGCATTAGCCCCTGCACCGTTAACGGCATCAATCACAACTTTAAATTTCCTGTCTCTAATTTTATTTAGATTAATGCATTTTAAACCAGAACATTTAATAGTATGCTTATAAATAGCGTTTTTTTCTTCCCAGAGCATTCCTCTTTCATGTGGATATTTTCTATTAGAAGAAACGTTGTCAGCTAAATCAAATAACTTTTCACAATCTTTTTGATGAAAAAAAGTACTATCACTCCTTAAAAACTTTATCCCATTCCACTCAATTGGATTATGGCTAGCAGTAATAATAAAACCACCTACTGCCTCACTGGTATGAACCATAAATTGAACTGTTGGAGTGGGGACAATACCGCAATAGATAACTGTACGACCAAGCTTAATTAATTCATCAACCATGACTTCAGTAATTTCTTCACCAGATGGCCGACTGTCTCTACCCGCATAAATTACACCTGGCTTAAGGCAGTTGTGAAGGGCGTTTGCATATTTGATAATAGATTCATTCTTTAAATCTTCATTCACAAGACCTCTTATACCAGATATACTTCTAATTAACATAATTGACTCCAAAAATAAAATTACAAATTTTATAAAACAGATAATTAATATTAACTATTTCTATAAAAAAAGGGCTCAAAAAACGAGCCCTTAATAATCTAACAACTATTATAAGTTATTATATTTAGCGACTGCGACGTTTATCCGTTGTGGGCTTTTTTCTTCTTCTAGCACCTCTTGGATTATTCCTCAAAGCCTCTATTCTAGCATTCCTTGCCATTCTTCTAGTCGCTTTTTTTCTAGCTTCTCTTTTTTCATCACTAGGTTTTATATAAAATGCTCTTCCACGAAGCTCCCTAAGGATGCCTGCTCTTTCCCATTTCTTTTTAAAACGCCTTAAAACTCTTTCAAACGGCTCTTTATCTCTAACTTGTATTTCTACCACTTTATTCACCTCCTAAAGTGTAAGTGTGGCATATTAAAATTGCTGAGAAGCTTAGATGTGTATTATCACATAATCAAGCATTAAACTAACATTGCAAATTCTTCTATTGATAAAGTTTCCGGTCTTCTAGAAAAATTAATTTCCTCTTTTACATCATCTGCGACATCCCATCCTTTAAGAGAATTTTTTAACATTTTTCGTCGTTGATTAAAAGCCATTCGAACAACATTATTAAATTTTATATATTTACCATCTTCAACCAATGCAGTTTTTTTCTTTGTAAATCTAATAAACGCTGAATTTACTTTTGGTCTAGGAATAAAGACTGTTGGCGGAATAGAAAAACAATATTCAACATCTAAATAAGCACCAACGGCAACGGTCAGTCTACCATATTCTTTTGTAGATGCTTTAGCTACAAGTCTTTGTGCTACTTCCTTTTGGACCATAATAAATGCGTCTTCCCAAAAGTCTAATTGTTCTATTAACCAAAAGATAATTTGTGAAGTAATATTATACGGAATATTACCTATAACTCGGACTGGACTAATAATATCTAAATCATAAATATTAGTTTTTAAAATATCTTCATGAACAATTTTTAACGACCTTAAGCTTTTGTTATCATATAATTTATCAATGAGTAATGGATCTACTTCCACTGATATCATATCTTTTACATCCGGCAGAAGCACTTGGGTTAATGCGCCACCTCCTGGACCAATTTCAATGATATTATCAGTGCTTGTTGGTTTTATTGTACTATGTATTTTTTTAATAATATTTAGATCAACTAAGAAGTTTTGACCCCACTTTTTTCTAAATGAGTGTGTTGGTTTTTCCATCAAAATAAAAACAAGTTAGGAAAAATTAAAAATAGCTTTTGCATTTTCTGTTGTTATATGAGCAATCTCATTTATACTCAAATTGTGTAATTTTGCTAATAAATCAGCAACAAATCGAGCTCTCCCAGGCTCATTAGTCTTACCTCTATGTGGAGCAGGACTGAGAAAAGGCGAATCTGTTTCAACTAATATACGATCAATTGGAAGTTTCTTCGCAACATCAGGGAGATGACTATTTTTAAATGTTAGATTACCCGAAAAAGAAATGTAGAAGCCCATATCTAATAATTTTTTAGCTACACTATAAGTACTAGAAAAACAATGTGCTACACCATAAACAGTTGGAAAATCTGATAATATATTAATAAGGTCATCATCTGAATCCCTATTATGAAAAACTATTGGTTTATCAATTTTTTGAGCTAGCTCTAACTGCTCAGTAAATATTTTTTTTTGAACGCGGATGCCTGATAACTTTTTGAAATAATCTAAGCCTATTTCCCCTACAGCCAATACTTTCTTATTCTTTAATAACTTATAAAGCTCATCGATATAATTTTCTGCTACTTCTTCTGAATCATGCGGGTGGATACCAGCTGTTGAAAAAATATTTTCATAATTAAGGGCTAGGTTATAGCTTTCTTTAGAATCTTTAATATTCGTACCGACACATATGAACTTTGTTACACCTAAATCAGTAGCCCTATTTAATACATTATTTAAATCTTCTTTTAATTCATCAAAAAAAAGATGGCAATGTGTATCTATTAACATTATTTCTTATCTACCACTATTCTTGGAAATAATGGGCGTAATTCCCCTAATTTTTTTCCAGGTTTTAATTCACCCCAGGACCTATCAGAAGCATCGGTATTTAAAACTAAAAGTAAATCCTTTGTTCTCTCAGGCATTATTGGCGATAATAAAATAGATACAATCCTCAGAGATTCAGCTCCAGTATAAAGAATAGTTGCCGCTGCAATTTTGTCCTCTTTGACTCTTTTCCAAGGAGCACTATGCTCAAAATATTTATTTATTTTACGAACAAATTGAAGAGCTTCTTCAATTGCGTCATTAATTGCCATTCTCAACATAAAATTATCAAAGTTTTTTACAACATTACCTGAAAGTTCTATAATTTCTAATTCTTCGGACGATAGCTCCCCTGGCCCTGGCATGACACCTTCATAGTTTTTATTTATCAGCGTTGATACACGACTTAATAGATTCCCAAAATCATTTGCCAAGTCACTATTATACCTATTAATGAATGATTCTTTGGTAAAACTTGCATCATGGCCTAAAACCATTTCTCTCATCAAATAGTAACGGACAGGGTCTGCTCCATATTCTTCAACTAAATCTATTGGGTTTATAACATTGCCAGTAGACTTACTCATTTTTTCATCTTTCATTAACCACCACCCATGTGCAAAAATGGATTTTGGAAGTTCAATACCAGCTGACATTAAAATTGTCGGCCAATATACTGCATGAGTAGTTAATATGTCTTTTCCTATCAAATGCATATCGACCGGCCAAAGCTTTTCAAATAGTTCGTCATTTTGATTATATCCGACTGCAGTAATATAATTTATTAAGGCATCAAACCAAACATACGTAACGTAGTCTTTGTCAAAAGGTAAATCAATACCCCAATTAAGCCTTGACTTAGGTCTCGATATGCAGAGATCATTAAGAGGCTGTTGAAGAAATCCAAGTATTTCGTTTTTTCTATGTTCAGGCTGTATGAATTCAGGATTAGTATTTATATGCTCAATAAGTGCATCTTGATACTTACCCATTTTAAAAAAATAATTTTTTTCTTTTAATTTTTTTATACCTCGAAATTGTCCACTCTCCGCCTCTTTTTCAGTAATAAACCTCTCTTCAGAAATCGAATAAAGACCTTCATATTCATCTATATAAATATCGCCCGCATCATTTACTATGTTTAAAATTTTCTCTACTACTTTCTTATGCCTTTTTTCAGTCGTTCTAATAAAGTCATTATTAGATATATGAAGTTTATTCCAAAGCGAGATAAATCTTTTTGCCATTTCATTACAATGATCAATAGGATCAACACCTTTATGTTTAGCAGCATCCTGAACTTTTTGCCCATGTTCATCCAAACCAGTCAGAAAAAAAGAATCGTTCCCAACTTGTTTTTGATATCTGCTTAAAACATCAGCAAGTATGGTTGTATATGCATGACCAATATGCGGAATATCATTTACATAGTATATTGGAGTTGTTATATAAAAATTTTTATTCATAGACAAATTTTTGGATATCTATTAGCATGTTTAATAAGATAAGTGGCATATATAAGTTTTGGCGTGCATGTTTTTTTACATCTTCAATACATAAAATAACCTCAAAAATATTAGCCTTAGGGAATTTCTTATTAAATGAAATCATCCTTGGCTGCAGCCCCGTGTTTTCAAAACCACTGTTTAATCCTTGTTTTAATTTATTTACTCCATGCATCCATATTGTAATGAGGTTTAAATGATGATTAAAATCTAGATGGTTTGTGCCAAAAAGACGACTGTAATGAGATATAAAGTTTCGCCATTTTTCAGAGTCCTTACTAACTACAGTTGTTGCTAGTTTTTCAATTTGATTTATTAATTTCTCTACTGGCTGTCTCGATAGTGTACGCGCACGATGAATATTTGCACGGCAAATCATGACTAAAAACTCAGCCTCCGAATTACTGCTATTATTTTCAATTAGCCAATTATAAACGTATTCATTAGATAACGTTGGGATATCAATATTTTGACATCTTGAAATAATCGTCTCAAATAGCATTTTTTTATGATCAGTTACTAAAATAATTGTAGTTCTATCTGGGGGCTCTTCTAACAACTTCAATAAAGCATTTCCGGATTCACCCTGCCCAGAACATAATAATTCACAATCAAAAATAACTACTATATTCCTGCCACTATCTTTTTCATATTTAAAATAAAGTTTCTTCTTCAAATCTCTTATTGATTGAATCAATATTCTATTTGCTTTCGGAATTGCTATTTTATAGAAAGGGTCCTCTGATTTTGCGATTATAGATTCAAAATATTCTTTAGGAAAGATACCATCACTACTAGCGCTCTTCGGAGTCGGCAATGGAACAACAATATTTAATCGTTCATGTTGTAGTGCTCTAAATTTTATGCAAGAACTACATTCATAACATATTTCTTTAAGCGAGTTTTCACAATTAATTAGTTGAGAAAACTTTAAAGCAAGAGTTTCTTTACCTGAGCCTATTGGTCCAGTGAATAAATATGCGCTCCCAATTTTTTTTGAAACTGATATATTTGACAATTTATCCCAAATTGCAATTTGAGCTCTGGAAACATCATTTATCATAATCTTATTTTTTCATTAGCCATTTTTCAGGATCAAGCTTTTGCCCCTTTCCCCAAACTTCAAAATGTAATTTGGCCCCATTTACTGATCCAGAATCTCCCATATACGCAATTACATCACCAGATCTAACTTCGCTATCTACTTGAGTTTGGATATTCGTAACATGACTATATACAGTGTAAAAACCTCCACCGTGGTCTATAATGATTGTGGTTCCATACCCTCTGATGTAAGTAATCGTAGTAACTACTCCACTCATTGTAGATCGAATAGATGACCCAGGCTGGCCCTTTATATCAATGCCAGGATTATCTGTCGTCGTTTTTAATAGCGAATTCCATTGTTTACCAAATTTTAAAATAACCCTACCTTCAGTTGGCCAAGGCAACTGGCCTTTCAATAAGTTGAACTCTTTAGTTTTTAACGCTTGTCTTTGCTGTCTTATCCTCGCTTCTCTTTCATACCTAGCCTTATCTTCTAATACTTTTTTAATAATCGACTCAAGTTGCTTTACTCCAGAAGACTTCTCTTGCATATAGTTAGCTAATGCCGATTTATCTTGCCTGATTCTATTAAGCTCTTTTTCTCTCTTTATCTTCATTTTTCGAAGTGAGGTCATTTGTTTTTGCTTATCTCTTTTTAGTGAAATACTTTGCCTTAAAAGTGATTCAAGCTTTAATTTGTCTTTATTTATTATTAATAAAATACTCTTAATCTCTTTTGTCATTTTTTGCTCAATTGAAGAAATTATTTTAAGGTATTGGGTCCTATATACTGCCTGACGCCAAGAGGTTGAAGACAGTACCTTTTCTAAGTCTGAAACTCTACCTTTCAAATATGTATTAATAATTCTCTGCTCATACCTTGTCCTAAGTAAGTTTAATTCATCTTCTTTTATTTTTATTCTACTTTTTAAATTATCAACCTTATCCCTATTAAAGTTTTCTTCTTTTTTTAGAGATTGAATTAATCTGTTTACTAGAGCTAACTCCTCATCAAGATTTATAATTCTTTTCGAAGTAGTGGTCTCATTAATATTTGCTTTCCTCAGTTTTGAGCTTAGTTTTTCAATTTCCTTTTTCATTTTATTTATAGCATCATTTTGATACCTAAGTTCTTCACTATAATCTCTTTGAGATGATTGCGGATAAAGAATATTTATAAGAAAGCAGAGGAATATTATCTTATTGAACATTTTCATTTAATGAAAGCTAGCCAGATTAAATCACTGCTTACAACGCACATTATTTTTCTTTTTAGCCACTATTTTTCTTCAACTTTGAACAAGATAAAATCTTTAAACGAAAGTTCTAATTTTTTATCTTTTAAAAAGTATATCCAAAGTTGTTCTTTTTGATTTAACTTAGTAGAAATAACTTTATCATGAGGTTTACCAAGAAGCTCTTCAATAAAAGGAAGAGTCATACCCACTGTTAAGCGCGGAGCTCGTGCTACAGCTTGAATATATCTCGCTTTCGACATTTCATAATCGATAATCATTTTTGACTTGTATTCGCTATACTTATTTAATTTAAATTTTAAATCTTTTAGCAATCGTTCGTTTTGTGGTCCAATGCTAGATGTCAATTCTGATGCTTCTTCTAGTGATTGAATTGCTAAAACTATCTCGTCAAAGTCCTTTACTTTATCTGCTAACTCTACTAACTGAATTCCCGCTTGATATTGCAGTGCTCGAATATTTGATTGTAATGCACCATTTAACTTAAGCGCTTCTGCATATTTTTTCATGGCCTTACCAAATATCAATATTGATTGTAGTTTTTGTCCCTGTTCAAGAATTACATATGAGTTGAACTTATCTATTACTTTTTGATCAACTTCTGAAAATTGCGAAACCTTCTTTATAAGGCTGAGCGCCTCTTTATAAAAACCTCTGTCAAGAAGTAACTCTGCAGAATTCATCCATTTTCTTGCTATTTCATCTATTCGAAAATTTAAAGACTTAACTATCAGACTGTCATTAGTTATAACACGCGCTCTTGCTTTAATATATTTATCAAGAGCTTTTTCAGAATCGCCGATATCATCAAAATATAAACCTTCTTCCATTATTTGATATGGTATTCTTTTATTACAATTTTCAATAAATTTCATTGCTCTGTATTTGTTCGAGTGATTTGGATATGAATTTATGAAATCTAAAAATCTTCTTTTAGCTCCTATATAGTCCTTATTGTAATAAATACTCTTTGCTTCGTCTCCGGTTGTTTTCTTGCCCCCATAAAAAGTAGAAAGAGTAACGTAAAGTCCATAATTAGCAATGTCAAATCGATTAACAGGAGTAACATCATTAGGGTCCTCTATTTTATTTATTTTTGTGTAAGAGTGTCTCAAATCAAGGCCGATAGAAAAACGGTTTAATTTACCCGGGTCAATAATATATCGAAAACCAAAACCGATGCTCATTGATGTTCCACTCCCTTTAGGAGATTCATTCATAGTTTCTAGATCTTTGTCAAAATAAAATTTTGAAAAAGCTAGTCCATAACCATACCTTAAGTTTAAATACCATGAATTGTAAGGCTGCCATTGTAGGGAGTTTGTAATAAGGTATTCTTTGATATCGGGTTTAAACTGAATCGTTTTATCATTTAAAGATGTACCCTCTTTCCAATCATCTGGTATGCTTTTTGGAGAAAAAATAGAACTAGATCTATAATTAAAGCCCGTCAGTATATTCATCCAACTAGTTTTCATAATTAGGTTCGGGATGTTGATCATCCCAAAATCAATATCTAAAGAGGTCCCTGCTATATTTTCAATACTTTGGTCTAAAGGCGTTATATCGCTATCAAGCCAAATCCAATTGTCCAAATCCCCTGCAGAAAGAGCTGAGGCACTACCGGTTAGCTTTCCCGTCACCCCCAAACCATAACGCATTTCAATCGGCATATAATTAATAGGAGCTGCAAATTCTCTATATCTAAACAATCTATCGTATATAGGAACTTTTTCAGAATTATTATCGTTAGGAACTCTTATAAGACCCCAAAAATAACTTTTTGGTTCCTCCTCAATTCTTGTTTGTGAACTAGAAAAGGATGAGATAATAATAATTAATATTATACAATTAAATATTTTCTGTTTTATCATTGATACAAATTTAAGTATTCGTATATCTTTTACAATGAGAGACTCGGTATATTCTAAATCTAAATTTTTAGTCTTTAATACATTGATATGAAACACTACATAACCTTATTTATATTAACCTGTATTTTGCATTCCCAAGAGTTTAACATTGCAAGAATTCAATACGGAGGTGGAGGTGACTGGTACTCAGACCCAAGCAGTTTACCTAATTTATTGGACTATTTAAAAACACATACACCAATGAAAAAAGCAGGTGCAGAAATAAAAATAAAACTAACAGATAATAATGCTAAGCACTACCCTTATCTTTACCTGACTGGGCATGGTAATATCAAATTTTCTGAAAATGAAATAATAGCTCTAAGATCAATCCTTACAAGTGGCGGTTTTCTTCATGCTGATGATAATTATGGCATGGATAAATCCTTTCGCAGAGAAATCAAAAGAGTTTTTCCAAATAAAGATTTCGTTGAACTACCCTATGACCATCCTATATTTTCATCATATTTTACATTTGAAAATGGTCTCCCGAAAATCCACGAGCATGATAATAAACCACCTCAAGCATTTGGAGTTTTTGAAAATGAAACACTAATAATTCTATATACCTACGAAACGGATTTAGGAGATGGCTGGGAAGATGAGTCTGTTCATAATAACCCTTGGGAACTAAGAGAAAAATCATTAAAGATGGGAGTAAATATTATATACTTCGCACTCACACAGTAATATGAAGATCTCAAATTATTTAAAATCGTTAAAACTAGAAAAACTCAAGAGTGACTTATTTAGTACCTTGTTTTTATTAGTTATAATCATTACTTCAATTTCCATCTCTTTAATTTTACTTGAATCAGTTTTTTACTTTTCGCCTGGAATAAAAACATTAATTATTAAAACCATTTTTGGCGCAATTATTATAAGTATTTTTTTTATTGGATTATTTTTATTTCTAGTAAAAAATAATTATTTTAAAAGCTACACTTGGGAAACCCTTGCAAAAATAATTGGTAAAATTATTTTTCCAAAAAACGAAGATACTGCTCTAAATGCATTCCAAATCGAAACTACAAAAAGCAGAAGCCAATCTAATGAGCTAGCTAATAATTTCACTAAAGAAGTTGCAAAAGAAATGCAAAAGCATAACCCAAGTGACCTCATAGACAAAAGACCTCTTATAAATTTAAAGATGATAACAGTTGTGGTTATGTTTCTATCTATACTGTCTTTGTCTATTTTTTCAAAGCAAAGTGCAAATTCATTTTATAGATGGAAGAATTATAGTGAAAAGTTTCATGCTCCAAAGCCGTTCCAGTTATATAGCTTAACAAAAAATCAAAATATACTTGGCGGTGAAAAAACCTCAATTACAATTATTTCTAAAGGCTCCAATCCAGACTCTATTTTATTAAATCTTACCCCAACTCAAATATCTACGAGTAAACGTGATTCAGCTACAATCACACTTAAGTCGGGAAGGGATATAAACGGTTTTTATCAATTTCAATTACCAGAACTATTTCAAGATTATGAATATAGTGCAATTGTAAATGCAAAATATTTTTATGAAGCATGGAGAGCTGTCACCTCAAAACCTGATACTATTTTTGTTACAGATAGACCAAAGTTTGAGGAATTTGAAATCTTTATAATTCCGCCCTCTTATTCAAAGCTTCCATCCGAGACACTCGATGGAAGCATCGCCTCAGTCCAGGGACTTAAAGGCTCTGATATGAGAATAAACCTACTAAGTAATAAAATACTTAAATCCAGTTTTATAAAACATAACGATTCAATAAAATATTTAAAAACTTTTGAAAATACTGCAACCGGAGAATTTAGTATAAACGATGACGGTCAATTTTCAGTTTACATAGTCGACCCTAGAGGTATTACAAACAGAGACCCAATCGAATACAAAATAAACACTTTACCTGACTTTGAGCCGACTATTAAAATAAATAATCCCAAACAAGTTATAACACTAGGTAATAATCAAATAATCCCCTTTGATTTAGAAATCAAAGACGACTTTGGTTTTGATAAACTCCAATTAGCCTATGAAATTATTAGGCCAGAATATTTAAATGTAGAACCATATATCGCAATGTTCATACTTCCGGAACTTGATCAAGACACTACTTTTCAAAATATAAAAACGCCTTGGGATTTATCTGAAATAATGCTGATGCCCGATGATGAAGTTCATTATCATTTTGAACTAACAGATAATGACAATGTTTCAGGACCAAAAAAAACTATATCAGAAAAACTCATCGCTAGAGTTCCTTCTCTTGCAGACTTATATGAAAAGATGGAAAGTGAAGAAGAAAATATCGAAGAACAATTCAATGATAGTGTAGATGAGCTAATAAGCTTAAAAGAACAGATAGACAAAATGGAGTTAAATGTTCTGAAAGCCGAAGATAATTTAAAGTGGGAAGATCAACAAAAAATTAAAGAAATGGTATCAAAAGCAAAAGACGAACTTGAGCGCATAAAAAGCATATCAAATGCAATGGAAAGCTTGATGGAAGAAAGCGAAAAACATAACCTTTTTATGCCTGACTTAGCAGAAAAATTTAAAGAACTTTCAAATTTAATAAATGAAATCATTCCAGAAAACATTATGGAGGATCTAAATGAAGTACAAAATTCACTTGAAGAAATGAACTTAGAAGATTTGCAAAAATCCTTAGAGCAAATGGCCAATAATATTTCAGAAATAGAATCCGAACTCAATAGATATATTGATATTTTTAAAAGATTGAAAGCTGAACAAAAATTAGATGAGTTAAAAAATAGATTGGAAAAATTAACTCAGCAAAAAAATAAACTTGATGAGGACATTAAAGATATTGAATCTCTT
>TARA_B110000914_G_scaffold105150_1_pt1 | contig 11726 bp, 5 predicted proteins | sample TARA_B110000914 | Tara Oceans TARA_B110000914 (sample SAMEA4397983) | marine metagenome | biome: Polar Biome; feature: [MES] marine water layer (ENVO:01000295) within the mesopelagic zone...; material: water (ENVO:00002006), including particulate matter (ENVO:01000060) such as......
ACTCAACGTGATCTGGAATTCCTTCAGGGGCGATCAACACGAGACTTCGCCGACTCTCTGAGACAAGAAAAAACGAATCGCAACACACTACTTCACCGTCATCACCCCTTTCATGATCGTCCAGTGACCGGGGAAGGTGCAGACAAAAGGATACTTGCCAGGTTTCTTAGGGGCGACAAAACGCAAGGTCTCGGTTCGACCCGTTTTCAAAAGCTTCGTCGCATAAAGGACACGTTTATCCTCCGGGATGTAATGCTTCTTTTCCCCCTCAGATGACTTGGCCATCTCATTCGCCGCCATCCCGATCTCCTCGACCGAGGCTCCCAGGTCCAAAATAAGCAAGTTGTGTTCCGTGGCATCTTGGTTGCTTAAAACGAGCTTCACTGGCTTCCCGGCCTTCACCGTGAATTGGTCTTTGGTGTAGAGAAGCCGCTCGGGGATGGTTCCGATTGTCACGGTGTGGAGTCCTTTTTGACGATCGAATTTCTTTTCCTCCTTAGTAAGCTTTTTCGCAACCACCGGGGTCTTCTTGCCGAGCCGGGCGAGCTTCTCCGCCGTGCCTGTAATCCAGTCGCGCTTTAAGCCGTCCGACATGAAGGAGGTTCTGATCGCATAGGCGAGGTGAGTTCCGGCCGCTAGATCGAGGACCGGTGAAATAGCCCTGACGATGGCCTGGCGGCTCTCCTGGGTAAGATCGACGGCAAGTGGATCGGGATTACTCTGCGAGGAAAGGACATACGAGGCACAGATCACCGCCTCCCGTCGCACATGCTGGGAAGAATGCTCCGCACCATACCGTAGTAATTCCTCCAGATGGGCAGGTGGGGCTTTTGCAAAACGAAGCGCCCCAAAGGCAGACGCTGCCACTCGGTGATCCTCGCTCCGAATTGTCCTCTCCAAAAATTCAAGGTTCCCATCTAAAAGTATAGGCCCCGATAATTCTTGCTGGAGCAAGAGAGCCTCAAGCAAATGAACTGGCTCTTTGAGATTCTTCCTCCACCTCACCAGACGCGCGAGAATCTCCTTCCGATCGCGCGAGCGAAGCTCCAGCTTCGCCCGATAACGGGTGCGGTAGTGAGGCGACTTCAGATGCTCCAAGAGCTCGTCGGCAGTCGCCTCCGCAATCTTCGGAGGCACCGCCAGCTTCGCGCCCTTAGGAACGACCCTCCAAATCCTCCCGGCCTTGCGATCCCGGCGAGGATCACGAAGGGAATACTGCGCGTGCCCCTTGACGGGATTGTACCAATCACAAACGTAACAAGCACCCTCGGGACCAAAATTCAGATCAACCGGAATGAACGAGAGGTTCGTCGAAAAAATGAGGTCAGATTGATACTCCTCCGCGAAGTGATCCTCCTTCTCGACCCACTTGTGGAACTCAATCCGGTTCGTCGGCTTGTAGCGCGCTTTGATAAAGCCTCCCTGCATCTCCTTCGGCCAAAAGTCATGCGTCACAAAGCCATGCCCGCAAGTGCCCGAGTAAGCCTGCATTCCGGCCGCCTTCGGATGCTGTCCGGGTTCCTGAGCAAAGCCATTGCCCACCGCGTGCTTCCGAGGATAGGTCGGATTGGTGGCATGAAAAGTGGAGGCGAAAATTGGATGCGAGGCCACGTGGTTCCCCCACGGATCGAAGGTCACTCCCCAAGGGTTGGTGTTCGGGTAGGAACCAAACGCCAGGAGTTTCCGGCTCTGGGGATTGTAGAGAAACCAGGAGGAATTCTTGGTCCGAATGGGGCCGTAAGCAGTCTCAACTTGAGTGTGATGAAAGATCGACTCGCGGAACAAAAGATCCCCTCCCGGAGTCCAGGTAAAATCATGGAGTGAATGGTGTGAATCCTCACACCCGAACCCAGTCAGAACAATCTCACGATGATCCATTTTACCATCGCCATCCCGATCGGTGAGGTGGGTAAGGTGAGGTTGCTCCGAGCAATAAACCCCGCCTGAACCATCAAGTACAAAGGAAAGTGGAATATGCAAATCATCTGCCCAGGTTGTGCACGTGTCGGCCTTTCCGTCCTGATCAGTATCCTCAAGAATGAGGATTTTATCGCAGGGTTTTTGCCCCGGATAGACATGCGGGTAAGTCACCGAGGTCGAAACCCAAAGACGCCCTTTATTGTCCCAACGCATCGCAATTGGACAGGCCATCTCGGGGAAATCTTCCTCGGACGCGAAGCAATTGACCTCGAAACGAGGATCGACTTTGAAGGACTTCAACTCGTCGCCTGGCGATAGAAACTTGTTGGCGCCCCTTGCCTGTACCACGTCATCAAGCTTAGGGCGATTGGAGTCATCAGGCTGGATCAATTTGCCCGTGGAAACGGTGGCATGAATCGCCTTGTCACGATTCTCAACCATGAGATCAAAGTTGCGCATTGCAGGGAGGAAATCGAGATAGCCATATGATTTATTACGCCCACCCGTGTAATAAAATGTGTTCAGCGGGCGGTAGCGGTAGAAAAATTGAGTCGCTTTATCCACGATGAGTTGGCGGAGGGGGGCATTCCCGCCCGGCCCCTTTTTACCAAAAAGAGCCAGGGAAACGACCCTGGAGAAATTGTGGTGCCCGGAAGAAGTAAGTTGATGCCCGTCTATCGTCATCGCTTCAGAGTAGTTGATCCCGACGATGGACTTATTGAAGGCATCGACAAAGCCGACCTTCTGACTCGAGGCAACCTCTTTCATTGCCGCGGAATAGCTCTGCAGTCTGCTGTTGTTGGTATCAGCAGCCATGGCCTCGCTCGCAGTCGGAGAGACCAAAACCACCCGCGGTGCGACCTTCCCATTGTAGGCCTTTGATTTAAGATTCGTGAGAAACTTGTCCAATCGCTCCTTAAAAGCAGGCAAACCCTCCTCTCCAGCAAAGGATTCATTGTAACCATACGCCGCAATGATCACGTCCGCTTTGAAGTAAGTCAGATGCTGATCGAGATCGCCAAAGTTATCGGGCCTCGGCATCAAATCGATTTCATCCGCCGGCCACGCCAAATTTCTCACCGTCAACTCATGCTTCGGATGATGCTGATGGATCAAAGTCTCCAAATGCCCATATCGCCGTTCGCCATCGAGCAAGAGATTCCCAATAAAACAAATACGATCCCCTTTCCCCAACTTTAGTGGCAATGTCGTCTCAATCGGTTCCGCTTTGCCCGCTCGAGGCGACGTCCTTAAATTGATATAGTAGTCCGCAAGCTTGGGATCTTTTCGCGGCGCCTCTTTCTTCAACTGAACGTTCTTGCCATCCTTAACCTTGGGGGGCTTGCTTTTTTGGCCTGCAACCGGTGCGAACATCGACAATAGCAGAGCACAGAAAGTAATGATCTTCATCATGATTGCCGAAGATCATCTTTTGGCCTTCCTAAGGCAAGAAGGAAGACCCCACGAAAAAAGCGACGGAGTTTCGCCCGCCGCTTGATCGATCCGATAATTAGACCTGATTAGTTGGCCGGTTCCCCGATACAAATAACGCGAAAAACCCGCGCGTCTGGGTCATTCGTGGCGAGCAGATGATCTAATGGCCGGTATCAAGAATGACGGCACGGACGGTTTTCATGGGGAGTGACGGGGTGGTTACCGGTTTGGTTACAAAAAAGAGATGCATGTCATCACCTTTATTTAATTCCTCATATTTTTTATGTTTTTAACATCAACTTATTCTATTTCATAACTCTTATGCTTTTAGATCACAGAAGTCTCACCACCGGGAAGCGATATTCCCAATGCCCTTCCTCGGCATACCAAAGAAAACCAGCTAGCATCTGATTCTCCTTCGAATTCTCCCTATGAAAACCGCCCTCACTTTCCTTTTCTTCGTCTCCCCCTTTGCCCCAGCAGAGGAAACGAAACCCCTTCCCCAACTCCCCGATGGCTACTCGCTCGAACTCGTCGCAAGCGAATCCTTACTCACCTCTCCTGTCCTCTGCGTCTGGGATGGCAACGGCCGCATGTATGTCGCCCAATGGCAGTCAGACCTCAACAACCCCGGCTCAGAAAAAGGCACCAGTTCGGTCATTCGACTTGAGGATACCAACGGTGACGGGCTGATGGATAAACGCACCGTCTTTGCGAACAACCTTGTTCTCCCCCGCATGATCCTTCCGCTGGATGACCAAATCCTCATCGGAGAATCCAACACCAGCGACATCTTCGCCTACCGCGACACTGACGATGACGGCCTCGCTGATGAGAAAACCCTCTGGCACCAGGGCAGACCAAGGGAAGGGCACATCTTCGAACAATCATCCGGACTGATTTGGGCCATGGATAATTGGATCTACACAACTCGCAACGGCTTCCGGTTTCGTTTCACCAACCGAGAAATCACCAAAGAAAACACCCTTCCCAATCGCGGCCAGTGGGGACTGACCCAAGACAATTACGGCAAGGTCATTTTCTGCGAAGCCAAGTCAGGCAGCGGGCCCATCCATTGGCTCTTCCCGCACACATACACCGACTGGTCTCCCGACTGGGCCACCGAGGACGGCTTTCGAAAAATCCCACCTTCCACCTCCTTCACCGCTCCCTGTGGACAAGCCGTTTTTCGCGGTGATCGACTCCCTCCCAATCTCCAGGGCAACCTCATCTTCTCCGATTCAACCGCCCGAATCATCCGGCGAGCACACATTGACTACGACGCCATGGGACGTCCCAAAATGCGTAACTTTTATCCCGGGTCCGAGTTCCTCCGCTCCACCGATCCCAACTTCCAACCTGTCAATGCCGCTACCGGACCCGACGGGACCCTTTATCTCGTCGATCTGCAGGAATCTCGCGCCCCGAATGCCTCAAAAGGCCGAATCTACCGCCTTCGCCACAAGGATTTCCAACCGGGGCCTCGCCCCGATATGCTCAATGAATCCCCCGCCCAACTCACCAACCACCTTGCTCACCCCAACGGTTGGTGGCGCGATGAAGCTCAAAAACTCCTCATTCTCAAAAACGACCGCTCCGTCATCCCCTCCCTTAAAAAAATCTTCGTCACTCACAAAAATTCCCTCGCCCGCCTCCACGCCCTTTGGACTCTCGAAGGGCTCGAGGCCATCGAGCCAGACATCATGAAGGCAGCATTCGACGACACCGATCCTCACATCCGAGCCGCCATGATCCGCATCTTCGAGCCTTACTTCCTTGCCGAGTCCGATGCCCTCCTCAGCCTAACTGATCTCACTCAGGATCAAGCCCACCAGGTTCAGACGCAACTCCTACTTTCCCTATCCCGCAAGCCCGGAGAAATGAGCCGCTCCTTCGCTAACTCCGTCCTCGCCAACAATCCTGACAACACCTTCCTCCGAGAGCTCGATCAGCAACTCACTCAACAGGCTCTTGGAAATTGATCTGACCGGAATAATGACGACCTTATAGATCCAAAAACATTTCAAAGACGTATCCAAAAACTCTGGGGAACATTGCGCCGAGAACGGCACCCAGTGCCATGCCTCCGCCAGCCACCAGAATGATACCTTTGAACCCATCAATCGGAAACTGATCAAAGGTCAGATAATACCCGATGGGTACGATGATCACAAATAGCACGGCTCCAAAAATTGCAGCTAAAAACCTCTTGATCATAATTCTTTGAGATTAGGAATCCCCATCTCATTCGTCACTAAATCCGCTTGGTATTTTCAGTCAAGTATTACTTCTTTGCGGAGGCCCACTTGTCCTTTCCTTTCGATCTTTCGCCGTGATCACCCCGTCGCCATGGAAGTCATGTGATGGGCTCTCGCCAAAGCATTGAGCCCCTTGGAAAGGGGATTCAAAGTCGATTATCGCAGAAGCCCTACTCTTTCAGTGCCTCTACTCTGGATCCTGACAGCGGCTATTGAATCCCCAGAGGTTTCGTCATGGCGTAGCTTCTGAGGATTGCGCCACACAATCAAGGTGAGGCCCCACAAGAAACATCCAAAACGACGGATTGGATACTATGAGATCGACGGACCGGAGAGCGACGGTTGATACTCCATAAAGAAACCCTCAAGCATGCTTTTACTCCGCGACTTTACTAGAGACACGGTCACTTGAGGAAAACACGACTCCCGCCCATGATAACAAACCACCCCAAAATTTCTTTCTTCCGGCGCCACACTCTTCTCGGAGGAGTGCTTTGCTGCCTCCTTGCCCTCTGGCTCAATCTTCCGGCAGAGGACACCCCGACCACTGAACCCCAACTCAAAGCAGGTGCCTACGTTCAGGATGTCACGCCCCCCTTCGAGTCCCTTCTGATCAACGGAGGATTTCTGGAACGTCGACTCGGAAAAATGAACCCTGGCGATCTCAAGGCCCGCTGTTTTGTTTTGCAAAGAGGCGAGGTGAACATCGCCATCGCAGTGGTGGACAGCTGCATGATTCCCCGTGATGTATGCGATCAGGCGAAAGCTCTCGCGTTCAAAGCCACCGGCATCCCTCCCGAGCGCATTCTCATCACCGCTACCCACACTCACAGCGCACCGAGCACGATGGACTACTGCCTCGGAACGATGGCAGATCCCGCATACACAAAATTTCTTCCCTCAAAAATCGCAGCGGGCATCGCGAAAGCCCACGAGAAACTGGAGCCGGCACAAATCGGTTGGGAACAGATCAAGGCACCCGGCTACACCAACTGCCGTCGTTGGATCACCCGGCCTGATGAGCTACTGACCGATCCCTTTGGAGAGAAATCCGTGCGCGCCATGATGCACCCCGGCTACCAGAATCCAAAATACATCGGACCGTCCGGACCGGTGGATGACGAGCTCTCCCTCCTCTCCATTCAAGCCCTGGACGGGAGTCCCCTCGCCGTTCTGGCCAACTTTTCCATGCACTACCACGGAGGTGGCGGCCCTGCCGACTACTTCGGGCTCTTCGCAGACCGCCTGGCACAACGATTGACCGTCGATGGAGAAAGCCCGATTTGTGCCATGACCCAGGGCACAAGCGGCGATCTCTATCGCGTCGACTACAGCAATGAAAGGAAAGCCGATCACATCTCCCACTACACTGATGGGCTCGTCAAAATCGCAGGCCAAGCCCTCAAAGACACCCAATATCACCAAGCACCTCCCCTTGAGATGGACCAGCAAGTCTTGACCCTGCAACGCCGCTTGCCAGACGAGAAACGTCTGGCCTGGGCCGACACTCATCTCACGTCCATGAAGGGGCGGCGGCCAAAAAGCCGGCCGGAGGTCTATGCCGAGCAAGCGAGATTCATTCACCAAAATCCCACCGAAAAGGTGGTCCTCCAAACAATGCGCATTGGCGATCTTGCCATCACCGCAACCCCCAACGAGGTCTATTCCATCACCGGCCTCAAACTCAAAGCACGAAGCCCGTTTTCATCCACCTTCAACATTGAGTTGGCCAACGGAGCCGCCGGATACATCCCTCCTCCCGAGCAACACGCGCTCGGAGGTTACACCACCTGGCCCGCACGCACGGCAGGTCTCGAAGTCGAAGCGGAACCGAAAATCGTCGAAGCGGTTCTCGCCTCACTGGAGAAGCTCTCAGGAAACCCTCGAAAGCCTATGGTCGTTCACACGGGCACCTACCCCGAAACCATCCTCGCCGACAACCCCCTCGCCTACTGGCAGTGCGAGGAGTTCGACGGAGGTGGGCTTGCCGATGTATCCGGCAATGATCGCAACGGACGCATCGAAGGCATGGTCGCCTATCATCTGCCCGGCCCCGCAAACGAATCCTTCTCAGGGAAGGCCGTGAACAGCTCCCTGCAACTTGTGGGCGGATCCGTTTCGGCCTCAGTTCCCGGAGCCCGCAGCATCTCGTTCTGGTTTTGGAATGGCATGAGTGGTTCCGTTCGGGATAACACGGGGGACCTTGTCCAAAACGGCGAGTCTTTACGCCTGAGAATTGGAGGAAAAGCCGACACCGGTTCGGCCGGAACTTTGATCATTCAGAGCGGAAATGATATTTTCAAAGGCTCCACAAAGCTTACTCTCCGCACCTGGCATCACGTCATGGTTTCGAGCGACGGCAGAACCATCACCCTCTATCTCGATGGCAACCCGCAGGCCGAAGTGGTCGCCCCCTTTTCCGAAAAGCGATCCAACGAGTGGACTTTCGGTGGCACCCTCCCCTTCGAAGGTCGCATTGATGAAGCCTCATGGTTTAGCAAAACTCTCACCGGCGAAGATGCGAAGCGCCACTACACCGCCTCCGGCATGATTCCTCCTCCGAGGCCAGTTCCGCCGCGACCAAAATTTAAGCGGGGGACGATGAGTCATTATCAGAAAGCCATCATCGCTTCCAAACCTGCGGCCTACTGGCCCTTGCAAGAATCAGCCAAAGATCAAGGTTCGCGACAACACCATGGCTCTCTCGAAAAAGGAGTTGTTCCAGCCACCGAGATGCCGCAGGGAAACACGTTCAATGGGGGACGCATGCGCGCTGATGTCGCGGAGATTGGCGACACCTACAGCGTCGGGTTTTGGGTTCGCAACACTCTTCCAGCTCACAGCCGACCCGTGACAGCCTATCTCTACTCACGAGGCATCGACGGACAGCAGGAAGCCGAAGGCGACCATCTCGGAATCGGGGGCACCCACGCGGCAGCAGGACGTCTCATCATTTACAGTGGGAATCGAAGTGAAACCTTGCTCAAAGGTAAAACCAAGATGGAACCGGAGAGTTGGCATCACGTCGTCATGATTCGCGAGGGAGGGCGCGTTCGGGTGCATCTCAATGGCAATCACACTCCCGAGATCGACGACAAATTTCCCCGCGCTTATCCCGATCAACACCGGCAGTTCTTTTTCGGAGGCCGCTGCGAAAACTTCGCCAATCTCCAAGGCCGGCTTGACCACATCGCCCTCTTTGACCGTGTCCTAACTCCAAAGGAAATCACCTCTCTCTATCAAACCGTCAAACTGACGCCCGACGAGAAAAAGCAGACCAAAGTTGAACGCGGTCCTCTTTCTCCAATTGCCGCGATCAAGACCATTCATGTTCCAGAAGGCTACCAGATTCAATTGGTGGCGGCGGAACCTTTGGTGCAGGACCCCGTCGCAATCGACTGGGCACCGGATGGCAAACTCTGGGTCGCGGAAATGGCGGACTATCCCTCCGGCATCGATGGCAAACCCGGTGGGCGGGTTCGCTTTCTGGAAGACCTGGATGGCGACGGAGTCTATGACAAGTCCACCCTCTTCCTCGAAGGAGTGAATTTCCCGGCTGGAATCATGAGCTGGCGAAAAGGGGTCTTGGTCGCTGCTGCTCCCGACATCATTTATGCCGAAGACACTGATGGCGATGGCCGGGCCGACGTCCGCGAAGTGCTTTTTACCGGCTTCAAACAAGGCAATCAACAGCTCCGCGTCAACGGACTGCATTGGGGGCTCGACAACTGGGTTCACGGAGCCAACGGAAGTCATCATTCTCGGTATGCCTCGGGCATTAAAATCAGTTCCCCGCAATCCCAAAAAACGGTTGAACTCGGCAGCCTCGACTTTCGAATCCAGCCCGACGTAGGTCTGATGGAGCCCCTTTCCGGCCCTTCCCAGTTCGGCCGTACTCGAGATGACTGGGGAAATTCGTTTGGGGTGCAAAATAGCTTTCCTCTCTGGCACTACGTTCTCGAACACCGCTATCTCAGTCGCAATCCCAACTTCGCGGCCCCCGATCCCCGACGTCAGCTCCGGCCTCAAAATCCGCGCGTCTTTCAAGCCACTTCGCCGCAAAAAAGATTCCACAGCTTTAATAATTCCGGTCGCTTCACAAGTGCTTGTTCGCCCATGATTTACCGCGACGACTTCCTCTTCGACGACGATCGGATACACGCCTTCACCTGCGAGCCGTTTCACAATCTCGTCCAGCACATGATCCTGACACGAGACGGTTGCAGCTTTACCGCCAAACGAGCGGAAGAAGAAAAGGCCCTCGATTTTTTTGCCTCGGAAGATCGCTGGTCGCGGCCCGTCATGGCTCGCACCGGCCCTGATGGAGCACTCTGGGTCGTCGATATGTATCGCTACATGATCGAACACCCCGACTGGCTTCCCGCGGCAGGGAAAACCGAGATGAAACCGCACGAAAGAAAAGGTTCCGGCCAAGGCCGTATCTATCGCATTTTTCCGAAAACACGGGCCGCCCGGCCCATCCCCCGACTCGACACGGAAAACTCTGAACAATTGGTAAGGCAACTCGCCGCTCCCAACGGCATCATCCGCGATCTCGCCCACCGGCTCCTGGTGGAGCGAAAGGCGGTCTTTCCCACCGATTCATTGTCGGAGATGGCTCAGGATCACGATTCCGCCAAAGCACGCCTCCATGCTCTTTGCGTTCTCGATGGCATCGATCGCCTCAGTCCTAAGCTCATTGAATCCGCTCTCCGCGATTCTCATCCTCAAGTCAGACGTCACGCCCTTCGCCTCGCCGAATCGCGATGGAAAAACGAGCCGAGCCTTCTCTCAAAGGCCATCGCCCTCGCCCGTGATCAAGACGCCGCAGTCCGCCTTCAGGCCGCATGTTCTCTGGGAACATCTGAGAGTCCTCAAGCGGGACTCGCCCTGGCCCAACTCGCTGTTGAGAATCATAACGACCTATTCTTTCAAGCTGCCGTTTTCAGCTCGGCTCATCTTCACTTCAACCATCTCGCCAAGGCCGCCCTTGAAAAGGGAGTGCTCATCAAGGAGCTCATCAAACTTGGTGGAAAACAAAGCTCGTTGGATGCCTTGGTCTCCCGCTTAGCCACACCCGACAACGGTCAATTTACCTCCACCCAATTGAGAGGTCTTGCCTACTGGTTGGACCACAAACCCACTGCCTCTACCGAACTCGGCGAAGTCATTCAAAGAGCCCGGAAAATCATCGCAGATGACAATGCTCCCATTGCTCTTCGAACCACCGCCGCTGGACTACTTGGCAGACAGTCAAAGCACTTGGTCACTGATCGTACTCTGCTAGCAAGATTCCTATCCCCACAGTCCCCCTCCCAACTCAAACTGGCGGCAATCGCAGCGCTGGCCCGGGAAAAATCAGACAAACTCCCCAGCATTCTTCTCCTGGGTTGGTCCGGCTACCTCCCGAAGGAACGCACCCGGATTCTCGATACCTTGCTGCAACGACCGGTCTGGACGAAGGCCTGCCTTGAAGCCCTAGCAAAGGGGGAAATCGCTCTCCGTGATCTCGATGCCTCCCGGAGACAGCTCCTGCTCACCCATTCCGATCCCGAAATCCGGAAGACCGCCGACCTCATTTTAAGAACTGGCGTATCTCCCGAGCGATTGGAGCAAATCAAACCATTCCGGGCGGCTTTAAAATTGAAAGGGAACAAAGAGAAAGGTGCACAAATTTTCGAAAAACTCTGCGCCGTCTGCCATCTCCCCGCCAAGGGCATCTCCATAAACGGACCGGACCTTCGTTCCATCACCGACCGAACCCAGGAAGGGCTCTTTAGTTCGATTCTAATTCCCAACCAATCCGTCGATCCATCCTACACCAGCTACACCGTCACGCTGGGTAACGACACCTCACTCTTTGGCCGCGTCCTCTCGGAAAATGCCAACCACCTGACCCTCCGCCTTCTCGACGGCACCGACCGGCAACTTTCCCGAAAATCCATCAAGACCCTCGTAAGCACCGGGCGCTCACTCATGCCCGACGGTCTCGAAACGGCCATGACTCCGCAAAATCTGGCCGATCTCATTCGCTTCCTCCAAGGTTTTGGTCAAGCGAACTAGCGAGTTTATTAATCCCTCCATCAGCGCGATGTTCTGACTCTTGTTTGATGC
>TARA_B110000914_G_scaffold31098_1_pt1 | contig 11602 bp, 7 predicted proteins | sample TARA_B110000914 | Tara Oceans TARA_B110000914 (sample SAMEA4397983) | marine metagenome | biome: Polar Biome; feature: [MES] marine water layer (ENVO:01000295) within the mesopelagic zone...; material: water (ENVO:00002006), including particulate matter (ENVO:01000060) such as......
TTCCTTTTATACAGGATAAAGATTTCTTAATATCAGAAAAATTTGGTTTGGATAACCCTCCTTTTCAAATTATTCCTGCTGTAATTTTATTTGAAAAAGACAGAACTATAAAATGGAAAAAATCTGGACGAAGTTTTCAGTATTTTAGTGATCAGGCAATTGAAGATTATCTTGATTGTCAAAACTGGCTATAAAACAACAATTGATATGTAATTTAAACTTCAACTTTGTTATAATAAGATTAACTTTTATGGACTTTACTTATATAAAGAGTTGAGCACTATGCTTGATGATGAAATAATAAAAAAAGGTATTAAGGACAAATCTGTTATTAAAGCGATGTTAGATGTAGATCGTAGCAAATTTATATCTAAAAAGTATTCCAAAATTGCTTATGAGAATCAGGCTATTCCAATAGGTGAAAATCAAACAATTAGTACGCCTTTTATTATTGCTTTTATGCTTGAATATTTAAGCGTAATGCCGGACAGCAATACGCTTGATGTTGGTACAGGTTCTGGGTATTTAGCTGCGGTAATAAACAAACTTGGTGCTTCCGTATTATCAATTGAAATAAATGCTGAGTTAGCCAAAAGATCAGCAGCAAGATTAATTGAATTAGGTTACAAAGAAATTACTGTGCATCATGGCGATGTCTGTAAAGCGGTATCAAAGCATGCTTTTTTTGATAGGATTATTGTCACAGCAACAGCAAAAAAAATCCCAAAATTTTTATTAGATCAATTATCCATAAATGGTCGAATGATAATTCCTATTGGGAATGAGTTAGAAGTGCAATATCTATGGTTGATAACAAAGAAAGAAGATGACTTAATAATTAAAGAAAAACTTCTTCCCGTTTATTTCTCACCTTTAATAAATAGTTAAAATAATGGTTTCATGATTTATGTTGAAAATTTCTGATGATTAAAAATATTATTTCATTCTTTTTTCTGGTTTCATCTCTTTTTGGACAGTTAATTTGGCATGAAGGAAACTTGAAGCAAGTCAATGAGGTGTCATTAGATATAATTGTTAATGGAGATGAGGAACCAACCTGGGAGCAAAAATTAACACAGATATCATTGCTTTTTCTGGAAGGATACAAATTAAAAATAAACCCTGAAACATTTTCTCCATCGATGGTTATTCAAATTAATTTAATTAAGCCAGATAATTCATTTTTGACATCGTACCATATTGAGCTATCGGTTTTTGATTTATTTTTAACAAAAGAAAAGTATTTAGAAAATATTTCTAAAAGAAAAATTTTAAAAAAGTTTAAAAAAGGAATTATATATCAACAGACTCTTGCAGGGCAATCCACTAATAAAAAAATAATTTTAGATATTGAAAATTCATTACTAAAAATACTAGATATGTTTATCAATAATTGGTACCAAGATAATCCTATGAAACAATTTTAGTGCTTTAGTTTAATTTCGCCTTTATTTGACATCTCCTTTCTTCAGTGTAAATTTATAAGTTTTAATAAAAATGTATTATTACAAGAAAAAAATGAACGCCCTTTATAACTGTTTATACTTTATTGCTGCATTGGTATTTTTTAGTGAATCTATTTTCGGTTCTGAAAAAATTGATTGGCGAGATAATAAACCAAAAACCGGTAATCGGTTAGCTGTTTTAGATTTCTCTTCAAAAGGGATTTCTATTCCTATGCGTGACCTTCTAACAGAACAGTTCCGTCAAAATATTAAAAAGTTAAATATATATGAAGTCCTTGATGCTAGTATGACTAATCAGGTAGAGATTTTTTATCCTGGAGAAAAAGTTTATGGAGAATGTAAATCAAAAGGTTGTATTCTAGAACTAGGTAGGCTTCTAAAAGTGAATTACGTTGTATCTGGTATTATAATTGAAGAAGAAAAAGAATTTTTTGTTAAAGGGAAATTATACTCTGTTGATCTAGAACAAGAGGTTCAGGGCTTTTCTATTGAAAATGTAAGTGCACTCGACAGTATTAGACTCGAAATGAAAAAATTATCTTACAATGTTAGCGGACTTGAAGCTCCAGATACATTAACAGTCGCATCTTCTTTAGAAGCATTAAGCTATATAAATACGAAGACAGAAAAGCAGAGAATATCTTGGATTAGATTACCAAATATTCCAAAAAAGGTTAGATCATTGATGTATTCAACAATCCTTCCTGGTTCTGGTCAGGTATATTCAAAGCGTGCTTACACTGGATTGGGGTTTTTTGGTACAGAGATTATTATTGGGGGGTTAGCATTACTCGCTCACTCAAATTATCAAAAGTCTTGGGGTGGGTTTGATAAAACATATAAGAGTTATCAAAGTGAAAGTGATCCAGCAAAATTAATTGAATTAAGGCCTGATATAATTCGGTACGCAAGTGATACAAAAAAGCATAATAATTTTTTAAAAGGCTTACGAATTTTTGGTGCTTCTGTGTGGGGAATAAATATGTTACATGCTTACATTGTTGCTCCAGACGATATATTCGTTAGCACCGGGAATTTACGTTCCTACGCTGGATCAGAATCAAGGCCTAGGATGACCACATGGGATTTACTGTCAGGTTTTTCCTTAAGAGGCTCAATAATTAGGCCAATATTTAAAGGAAATTCGTTATCTGCTTATTCGCCTTATACTGATGGTGGCTTTTTAATTTCTACTCCGATTGGTATTTACTTTGGATCAGTTTTTACATCTTTAGCTTATGAAGCATCCAATTATTCTTTTACATCTTCTAGTTTTGATAATAGTTATGAAGGCACTAGTAGCACAATTGCATTTAATTTTGATATGTCAAAAAAGATATCATTTGGAGGGCAGGGTCTTAAAAAATATATCTTTTTAGGAAGGTCTAATTATGACGATGGTAAGGGTTATATAATTGGAGGAGATCTAGATTATAATATTAGTACTTTTCCTTTATCATTTGCTTTTACTAGTAGGGCTAATATTGTAAATACATCTACCTTAGGTAAAACTATTTGGGTCTCAATGGGAGTTAATGTTGGTATTAAAATTCCGTAATACACTATTATATTTACCTGCCATGATTATTTTTTTATTATCATGTGATGATGTTGAATATCAATTAGATAATGAATTTGACCCGGAAAACCTCAATTTAAGTTCTCCAACTATTTTTTTTCATCCGTCTTCATTCGAATCTATAAAAGTGGGAGAAAGTGATACTCTCGAGTTTTACTCTTATAAAGTTCAAAATGCTTCAGGTGCTCATTTACAGGTTGAATTTGATAATGAGATTATTTCAATAGATAGCGTAGTATATGGTGATTTTTTTATGAATGGCATTAATGCTCCTATTATGTTGAGCGATCAAGAAGATGGTTTTTTGAATATTTATATATTCTTACAGCCAACTCTCGGTACTAACAATACGAGTGGTACAATGTCTATGGCTAAAATATACTTTACCGTCAACGATGAAGGCCTATCTCCAATTAGGTATACAGATAAAACAGTTTTACGAAATGAAGATAATGTTTCAGTCTTTCTTAATAGTTATGGAGAAGGATTAATAAATGCTATCCAATAAAATCATAGCATTATTAATCATCTTAAGTTTTGCATTCCCCATTATCCTTAATGCTCAATGTGATGAAGATGTAAATGAAACAATTTCAGTAGATGATTTTCCTGTTGAACTTTTTGGATCGACTACAGCTAGTGGAGATGATTTTGTAGTTTATGGTGCTGAAACTGCAGATACATTGTCAGGCTATTATACAAACGATGTCATATATAAATTTTCCATAGGTTTCTCAGATGAAGATGGTGATGGCGAAAATGATGAAGGAATAAATTTATTTGTCGACATGTGTAGAAGTGGTGTGAATTTTGACGCTTCGATTGCAATAGTTAAAGCGGATGGTATAGATTGTAAGAACATTGATGAAAATGAATTAATTAATAACGAGAGTTTCTCCTATGAATTAGTTGATTCAGGCGTGTTATGTCCAAGTGCTGAGGATTTTAGCCCTCCTGATTATTTACCAATAGCTAGAGATATATATTTGGATGAACAAGGAGATTATTATGTAGTGGTAGATGGGCATAGTGTTGGCAATACAGGTGATTTTAGTATCGTCATTGGTGAAATGTCTTATTTTTCTGACTACAAAAATTTGCATCCTCAAAATTTGTTTGTTGATATCGACTTTTCAAATGAAGTATATGGTGTAAATGATGGAGAGGTTTGGAGTATTGGTTCTATTTTAAATGGCGAAGATTATTTTGAAATTAGAGACGAAAATGGGTTTAATGTTGGGCTAGGTGAATTACTGGATGAAAACGGGGGCTTATTGCAACAGAATACTGGCTATAGTACAATTAGATTCCCCTTCATTAATCAGCCGAATTATGGTTCCTATATCTATGTAACTGTAAAAGATCATATTTTTGCAACACGTGATGAAAATGGAGAAATCATTTCTCAAATTGATGCACCTCATTTAATAAATAGTGAAAGCATTCCATTTACTATTGGCGATACCATTTATATTGAATTATATGATATTATTGCTCCTGAAATAACAATTGAGGGTATAAGTGTTGAATCTGATCCTATGATTGTTGATCCGAATGAAAATATAATTATTTATTCATCTGAAGAACTTTTTAAAAATCAAGACGAGGTGTCTGAGGCGAATCTATCAGATTATATCTCGCTTTCATTTCTTGAAAGTGGAGACCCTATAGGTTTTAGCATCAATGTTAGCGATGATTTGCGAGTAATTGTGCTTGATCCAGATACTTCATTTGTTGATGCACAATGGGAAGACATTCAAATAACTGTATTAAATCAGAATGCTAGTGGTGTATCATTAAATGATGAATCAGGAAATCAGATTGCAAGTAAAACCTCTGATATTCGAATAAATGATATTGTAAACCCATTATTTACTAGCGCTGTAATTGACAGTAATTCAAATACACTAGCAATCATATCTATGAGTGAAGAAATATATAAAGATTACGCAGACCTAGTCGCCTCTGGAGGCTTAAACACCAGTCACTTTGATTTAGCAATTTCAAGCAATGACTTAAATAATGTCCAAACTGTATTGGTAGAAAATGTTATCAAGGTTGATAGTTTTGAACCAGTTGTCGGGGGAGAGACTAGTCTTAGATTACAGTTAATTTTAGATCCACCTAATGCTTCAGGTGCTGAAGTAGTTACAATATCTACTACTTTTTTTCCAATTAGAGATCGTGCGGGGAATCAGGTTTTGAATCAGGTAACGTTTAATTTGAAAGATGAATTATCACCTATACTATTGCAATTATCGCCTGACCCTGAAAATGCTATTTTACCAAGCAGCGATATAATTTTGCTTTTTAGCGAAACGATAAAAAGTTATAATGAAAGTGGCTTTTCAATAAACAATTTAAGTGATAGCTCTTTTAAAAAAATCGTATCTTTAATTAATCAGAATGGTGATACTTTAGATTATCAAACTAATTTTAATATTGATACAACATCAATTACGATTGATCCAGATACTCTATTTACTGAACTAGAAATATTTACACTTTCTATTAATAGTTCAAGTTTATGTGATAGTGACACAAATTTTACTGCGGCTTATAATTTTGAGTATGAGGTCGCGGATGTTTCTCCACCTAGTTTTATTGAAGACTCTTTTGGTCGGGGCAATGATTATGTGTTGATTCAAATGAGCGAGAATGTTTTCAGTAATTCTGAGGCGACGGAACCTCTTACTGTCCAAGACTTTAATCTTGAAGTTGATTATGGCGATTTAAATGGTGCACAGTCTATTTATCTCGAATCAGTAGCTGATACATCGGGAGGTAACCCAGCAATTGGTGAAACAATATTTCGGTTGAATTTAAAAGTTGTTGGCTCTGCAAATGGTACTGAAAGCATTTTAGTAAGGCCAATTCCAAATGAAATTTATGATGCTGGTGGCAATATAATGAGTGCTACTGAGGTAACAGAACAATTTTATTTACTACCCTCACCTATTTTCGGCCAAAATAGTAGCCTTAGTCCAGATAATGGATTTTTTAGATTGATATTTGATAACGGACCAGTTTTTTCAAATGAGTTATCTAGTTCTGGTTTAGTTGTTCAAGATTTTAAGGTTTTACTCACATCTAATAACGATGAAATAAGTGCGGTCTTGCCACTTTATGTAGTAGCTGAAGATAATAATTGGCTTGATGATTCTGGTGCAGATATTGTAAAACTTGACGTAAACCTTGATTTCATTCCAAAAGGAGGTGAAGTAGTTCGGATATTTCCTGAGTCTTCAAATGCAATCTATAATTCTAATGGCGTGAATATGGATTCATCGGAATTTGCTGGCCCATTTATTTTATATGATCAGTTGAAACCGTTTTATAGTGCGAACATAACAGGTGAGAGTTCAAGCGTTTCATATAAAGACACACTTATTTTCAGTTTTAACGAACCCGTCAGATTGCTAAATGGTCAACCACTAACAGATGATTCAGCCTTAGAAAATTTTAAATTAATTGATGTCTCTAGATTTGAAGATATAGTCATCTCGACACCTGACTCAATCATAATAGTTCCACCCGATAGCGCAATTGAATATGTGACATACTTCACAATCGTAAATGATCCTTCTCCTGATAGTATTTGGATTATAATGAGCCAACCTTTTGGTAGTGAGCACACGATGTCTTTAATAATTGAAGATAATTTTGAAGATTTTTCAGGAAATAAAATATTAAAGGGTGATACTATAACATTTACAACATCTGATAATATTTCTCCTGATTTTATTACTGGCTCAGCTAGAATTGATTCGACCTTATATCTATCCTTGCAAAATGATCCCTCTGAAGCATCTAGAAAAATTTGCGCAGTTGATTTCTCTATCGATGATAATGTCTTTACAGATAACTCCGGTATTAATCTTTTAACAGTGAATGATTTTAATATTGAGGTTTTTCAAAATAATGGTTTTGTTTCAAGTGCAAATATTGAAAACATTGAATTCTTAAATCACTCGGAGTTAGGAAAAGATTCAGTTCGATTACAAATAAGATTTGATGAGGTGCCGTCAGGAAAAGAGAGGTTTCTTATTCGACCATCAGATAATATGGCAATTTACGACTTAGGTTTTAATACAATGAACGTTGATAGCACCAGTGATACGCTATTTACATACGATCTTAGGTTCCCGACAATAGATTCGACTGATATTGAACATGAAGGTTTTGTAGACTTGGTGGTTGATTCAATTATTTCTATATATTTTTCAGAACCGATTGATATTGAGTCATTTGTATTCAAATTCACTTCGAAGCTTGATACTATAGGATTTGATCACACATTCAGGCTTAGTCAAGATACTTTAACCGTAGTTCTAGGCTCCACTATAATGTCGTATGATACTCTTGATTTAAAAGTTCTCTACATGAAAGATACCTCAGGTAACGCTAGAGATAGCCTGTTGAGCAGACGCTTTTTTACAAAAGCAGCAGGTGATTTTAGCGAACCACCTGATGATAGAATAAGTTTAGAAGATTTGGCGATTTTTATATCTAGTTGGAACTCAAATGATTTTTCTAAAAACCTTGGTCCTTACATCGGAGCTCCACCAAACATTAAGATTAGCCAAGATAGTCTCTTTGGTATAGATGATGGAATGGCTTTCACACAAATGTGGCTATGGTCTTTACAAAAACACGGTGTAGTTGAAATAGCAAAGGAAACTTTAGTTTCTAATCAATCATCCCTACTTCAGGTAAATAATGATAGGATAAGTATCTTACCACCACGAGAAGCTAAGTATGGTCAAATAATTCTAAATTATGGTAAAAATATAAACGCTGTTTATCCAATGGCAAACATTCAAATTGAAAGCAATAGTGGCATTATGTTAAAAAACATAAATGAAGTTGAAGGCCTTGCCGTTATCGAATTTGCTACCTCTAAACAACTTACTACATCACTGGGTTTTGATCTTGAAAAAAATATCAATAAAGATTTAGATGTGCGTATTAGTTATACGTTTTTTGATGATAATTACAGTATTATTGAAAATGAAGACAGTGTTCTTAGTCATATCAGTATTCCAACAAAATTCGCATTAATGAAAAACTATCCAAACCCTTTTAACCCTATAACAAATATTCAATTCACGATACCTGTAGATTCTTTTGTGAAATTATTCATTTATGATATTCATGGTAAGACTGTTTTTAAAATTATAAATAGTGAATTGGAATCAGGCTATTACAATGTGGTCTGGGATGGAAATAATGAACTTGGACAAAAAGTCGCATCAGGTATTTATTTTTATCGTTTGCAAGCTAAGAGTTTTACGAGTTCGCAAAAAATGATTTTCATAAAATAATATCTAATTATAATACTAAAAGAACTCAATCTAACATCGCTCTCTAAACTAAGTTCTATTAGTATAGTAGGTTAATAACAAGAGGCATGTAAATTTTCAACTAATGGAAATACAAACAAAATCTAAATCTCGCTTAAAAGTTTTTCTAGATAACCCTTCAAAAGCCTTATGGTCTCTGGCTATTCCAATTATGTTTGGTATGGGCATACAGACACTTTATAACTTAGTTGATATGTTATTTATTGGCAGGCTTGGAGGCAATGCTATCACTGGTATAGCATTTAATATGCCTTTATTTTTTTTGGTACTAGGCCTTACAATGGGACTTGGTACTGGTGTTACAGCCGCAATCGCTAGATTTATTGGAGAAGACAACAAAAAGCAGGCCGATAATTGTGCAGAGCATGCTGTCTTTATTGCTCTTATCATTAGCATTACTCTTTCTTCAGTCGGTTTACTTTTTGGTAAAGAAATTTTATCTTTATTCGGTGCTAGTGGCGAGATTTTAAATCTAAGCTGGGAGTATTTGCATGTAATGTGCGTTGGAATGCCTTTCATGATTTTCTCTGGTTTTTTTAGGTCGATTCTGGCTGGTGAAGGTGATATGAAGTTTCCAATGATGGTAGCTGGCTTAGGTACTATCCTAAATATTATTTTAGATCCAATTTTTATTTTTGAATTAGAAAACTTTGGGAATATTGGATTTGGGTTAGGTATCTCAGGCGCTGCGATGGCCACAGTAATTAGTCAAGTGATAGTCTTCATCGTTTTTATATTTATGTTGTTCTTTAAGAATCACTCATATATAACTTTTAAACTCAATGATTTCACCTTTTCATCAGATATTATTTTGGATATCATCAAAATTGGATTGCCGGCATCACTATCTATGATTGTAATGGCATTGGGACAGGGTGTTTTCAATAAAATTCTTGTACATATTTCTGTCGAAACGGTAGCTGCATATCAAGTTGCTGGTAGATTAGATATGCTTGTTTTCCTGCCTATTTTTTCTATAGCAGCCTCACTCACTACACTTATTAGCATGTTTTATGGAGCGAAAGAATATGAGGCTCTAAGGTTTACAATTAGATACGGAATTTTATCTGCGTTGGCAATTACGATTGTTTCTTCTTGCGTAGTTTATATTTTTGCGGGGAAGGTTGTCAGCTTTTTTACTCAAGATGAATCAATAATCTTAATAGCTGTAAATTTTTTGCAGTTATTTACTTTTGTGTATCCTTTTATTGCCGTGGGCATAACCACAGGAAGAGTGCTACAAGGTTTGGGTAAGGGGTTGCCTGTCTTGGTTATAACAATTGTGAGGGTACTTGGTGTGTCTGCGCCACTATCACTATTTTTTATTTTTGTTATGGATAAATCTGTGGAATGGGTTTGGTATTCTATGATGCTTTCTACTGTTGTTGCTTTTATAATTGCTCTTACGTGGCTAACAAGTACTGTCAAAAACCTTCCTAAGACGAAGCAACTTTAGTATCTTAATTTTTATCATAATTAGTAATTACGTTTCTATATTTGTAGATAATCCAGTTATAAATACTATTAGGTAAAATATTAATTATTTTAATTATCCATCGCATTTGCCATGGATAGATATAAGTACTTTTACTTTTATTAATTGCATTGATAAATGCTGAGGCGGCTTCATTTGCATTCTTTAAAAATGGTTTGTAAATGATTTTTTCTGTCATGGGTGTATCTATAAACCCGGGACAGATTGAAACTGTATTGATGCCATACCCTCTTAATGTAGGTCTCCAAGAATCAAATAATCTTCTTACAGCTACTTTTGAGGCTGAATAGCCACCTTTGTCTGGAATTGGTAAATAACTTGCAACAGAACTCACTACAACTATTATCCCTTTTCTTTGTTCCTTCATTTTAGGTAAAAAAGGTATAATAGTATTCGTCACGCCAATGATATTTGTTTTTAAAACACTATTTATCTTTTGGCTTGAACCAGATAAGATGTCATCACTAATGCCAATGCCTGAATTTGCAATTATTATGTCAATTCCTTTTGCGCTTTTAATAAAATGTTTAGTTGCTTTTAAGCAATCTTCTTCTTGTCTTACATCAACTTTATAAATAAATGTTTTGCAGCTTAGAGATTCACATATAATTTTTATTTCTTCAAGTAATTCGATTCGTCTTGAAGCTAAACCAAGTATTGTATCAGCCTTTGCATATTTAATAGCAAGAGCTCTTCCTATTCCAGTGCTAGCACCCATGATAAAAACTTTTTTAGTCATAGATTAAAAATAAAATTTCATTCCCAGTCTGGCTGTATTATATCCGTTTTTTATTATACTTCTTGATGCTGCAGAGTTTTCAAGAATTGCTGGATTTGTATGGTTATAGTGTATAAAGAATATCTTTTTTTTGTCACGTCTTAAAAGACTACTAAAATAGTTCATACTTTCAATTATTAGAGGATGCGGTATTTCGCTCATATTGCGATTTGGAACTTCATCATCATAATAAAATGTCCCATCTAATAGTGCATAGGTGTTTGATTCAACCCAAAATAAAATATCATGATTCCATTTTTCCCATTTATCTATATCTGGTATGTATAGCATAGATTCATTTGGCCCTATGATATTAAAGCCGACTGTTTCAGATAATTCATCCCTATGTGGGACTAAAAAAGGCTCAATAAGTAAGTTTCGAGATAATAAGATTTCTTTATTTTCAATCAAAGGAGACAGTATAATATTTTTTTGTGATACCAACTGACTCCAAGGTCCATTTTTTTCAAGATACTTTTTCATTCTTGGCATAGCATATACAACAATATTCTTTGCTCCCATAACTTCTCGGCCTAATTGAGCTAGCCCTGAATAGTGTCCAATATGAGCATGTGTTAAAAAAATACCGGCCAGTCTTACGCCGTATTTATTACTAATAAGATGGTATTGTTTCGCGAAGTCTGGAGTAGCATCTATCATCCAAGCTAACCCTATTTTTGGGTCAATAATTGCTATACTAGTTACCATTTTTCGAAGGCTATCAACCCTCCACGCGTTTTTACAACATTGTTTTACACAGCCGGCATGCGGATACCCGCCATCTTGAGTTGTACCAAGCACAACGACATAGGGTCGTTTTGTTAAATATTGATGATTATCTTTTGAATACGCACTTGTAGAAAAAATAAAAAAACCAGTTAGTAAAATAAATGATTTTATCACAGATTTATAAAAATCTTT
>TARA_B110000914_G_scaffold226155_1_pt1 | contig 11600 bp, 9 predicted proteins | sample TARA_B110000914 | Tara Oceans TARA_B110000914 (sample SAMEA4397983) | marine metagenome | biome: Polar Biome; feature: [MES] marine water layer (ENVO:01000295) within the mesopelagic zone...; material: water (ENVO:00002006), including particulate matter (ENVO:01000060) such as......
TAAGGGCCTCCTCTAAGTTTAACAGCCCTTTTTCTTCTGATAAACAAATTCCTGCATATTCACCGCTAACTTGATAAGCCCCAACCATTAAATTAGTTTTATCTTTTATATTACTAATCAGATCAATAGATGTTATTCCAGGTTTAACCATTAACATATCGGCACCTTCTTCAGCACACCTTATACTAGCCCTAATAGCCTCAGATTTACTTCTATAATCTAATTGATATTGCTTTCTATCACCGAACGAGGGTGTTGATTCTGCTGCATTTCTAAAAGGACCATAAAAATTACTAGAAAATTTTGTGCTATAACTAATAATAGGCGTCATAGAGAGGTTTGAATTATCCAAGACCTCTCTGATTTTTAATGTTCTTCCATCCATCATATCACTAGGAGCGATAACATCGGATCCAGCCTCTGCATATATACGAGCAATATTTGAAATTTCTAAAAGAGTTGTATCTAAATTTATTGAATGATCATTGTTGAAAAGACAACAATGGCCATGATCTGTTAAAGAACAAAGACAAACATCCGTCCAAAGATTTATATCATTCTTGAATTCATCCTTAACTGAACTGATAACTTGTTCATGGAAACTTAAATTAAATGAATTCTGAGCTTTATTTTTAGGTGAAATAAATAATAAGAAATTATTAACACCATTAGAAATATCAACATTAATTTGCTTAAGAGTGTCATCTAAATTCATAACAAAATTGTCTTTTAGGCCTAATATCTCTTCTTTATTCGTTATGGTTTCATTCACAAAAATTGGTTGAACAAAATTTGATCTTGTAAAATCTGTTTCTGAACATAAGTCCCTAAGAAACTTATTACCCTTTAAACGATGAAGTTTTTTATCAACATTATTCATTGGTAATCTCATTTTTCCAATCATTGTAACTTAAAAATATCTTAATACGATCTTCCGTAACATTCTTTTTAATAATTTCATAGGTATTACCTGGTCCACAAGAATGATATTGACTAGAAATATCTGGAAATTCTTCTAAAGCATATAAAAATGCCGATCCACTCATCCAGTAAAAATGTGTTTTTTTAGATAAATCTTCATTTATTTTATTTCGAATCAATCTGTATGTCGGTAATTTTTCTTTAATAAAAAATTCTTTAGAATCTTCATGTGTTAATTTTAACCACTTCTTATTTTTTGAAAGAAAGTTTATTGATGGATCTTGATCTTCTCCAATACTATCAAAAGTTCCATTAACCCAAAAACCTCTACTTGCAAGTGTAAACCATGTTTTGACACCACTAGACCAAAGGTTATTAGAGGAATCTAATTCAGACACTTTATTAAGAACATTCCCCCTAGTTGCCAAAATATTATAGTTTTTTAAATGTGAAACTTGCTCAATATTCTCATTAATTTCATTTCGAGTAAAAATATTATATGTCTCAAGGTTTAAAGGAAAAATATTGGAGGGGTTTATAGATTTCCATGAAACTTCTTTTTTATTCTTTCTATTTATTTTTCTTGTATCCAGAATAATATTGTCATCTGTAATTCCTCTAATTGTTAAAATATCACCAAATGAAGTTTTTTCATTACTAACACCAATTTTTTGATGGCACCCACCTCCAAATTTTTCAAGGATATCTCTTTCTATTTTAACACTTTCAAAGGTATCAGAGTGATTAATACTTTTTACTAAGTCTATTATATCACCCCTGCTTTCGTTAACTTCAATGGCGACAGCACCCTGAGCTGGGGCGCACGGGTTTTCTGATAAAGGCAAAACCATCCAAAGGGTTTCTTGGAGAATATTTATAATTTTTTGTGCTAGATCTTTATTGCTATTCTCTAAAATTCTATCAAGCGCAGCCTTAGCAAGAACAATACCATCTGACTCACCATCAATAAATTTATTTAATCTTGTTGGAATATTTCCTCTAATATCCTTAAAAGATACTGTATTTAAATCAAAGGGAGTAGCTTTGATCAAAAAAGAAGAAATATTGTAAGATCGTCTAGGAGAAGAAGTGGATACCTCTATAGATTTACTTTCCTTGATTAAATTAATACGATTTTTTTTAATTAATAGTATGTCCCTCATATCTGCGCGAGCCAGAGTTCCTACAACAATAGTACCTTTTTCTAACTTTATTGGTAAATCTTTCCAAGAATGAACTGCTATATCAGCATCATTATCAATAAGGCTTTTTCTTAAATCTGTAGTAAAAACTCCTATTTCTGGTAGCTTACTCAAGGGTGTAGAAAGGTCTATATCACCTCGTGTATCTTTATAAATATATTTAATATCTAAATCAGGATGGGAATTAGAAATTGCATTACCAACTAATTTAGACTGAATAATAGCTAAATCACTTTTTCTAGAAATAATTTTAATCATTAACTAATTTCTCACGAATTTATTTTAAAGTATCGACTTATTTTATCCTTCTTGATAGAAATATGCGACATAATGTCTAAAATATTATTTAGCATGTTAAGTCTTGATATTTTATCATATCAATATTAACACCTATGATAATATTTGAATGTGGGGAAAACAAATTGAATTACGATGATTTCTTTAATGATAAGCTTAATGATCTTAAGGATGAAGGTCTTTATAGGACTTTTCGTGAAATTGATCGTCACCAGAATCTTTTTCCCAAAGCCTTAGAGTATAATAATGGAAAAAATAGAGAAGTAGAAATCTGGTGCTCAAATGATTATCTAAATATGAGTCAACACCCAGAGGTTATGCAAACTTGTATAGATGTTATTAATGAGCTAGGTACTGGTTCAGGTGGCACCAGAAATATTTCAGGTACATCTTCATACCATGTAGGATTAGAAAAATGTCTTGCTGACTTACATAAGAAAGAATCGGCTTTAGTTTTTCCCTCTGCCTACACTGCAAATCAATCTACAATTTCAATTCTTTGTAAAAATATTGAGAATATAGAAATTTTTTCAGATCAATTGAACCATGCTTCCTTAATTGAAGGAATTAAAAACAGTAAAGCTAAATATTCAATTTTCAAACACAATGATGTTGATGATTTAGAAAGGCTTTTAAAGGAATCAAGTATAGATTCTCCTAAGTTAATTATTTTCGAATCTATTTATTCAATGGAAGGAATAAGATCCCCCTTAAAAGAGATTTCAGAACTGGCCAAAAAATATAATGCTCTGACATATTTAGATGAAGTTCATTCTGTAGGTCTTTATGGACCAGGAGGAAGTGGTGTTGCTGCTGAACTTGGAATATCAGATCAGATTGATATTATAAATGGAACACTATCGAAAGCATTTGGACAAATGGGCGGTTATATTGCGGCTAATAGTCAAATAATTGATTATATAAGAAGTTTTGCACCTGGCTTTATATTTACATCATCAATTAACCCCTCCGTTGCTGCTGCTTCACTAAAAAGCATAGAAATATCAAAAGTAGCAGAAACCTTAAGATTAAAAATAAAGCATAATTCCTCTTTAATACGCGAGGGCTTGAGATCAATCAATGTTCCTTTTATCAACAATGATAGCCATATAGTGCCTATTCTTGTGGATGGACCCTTAGAGTGTAAAAAGATATCAAAACTTCTATTGGATGATTTTGGAATTTATATTCAGCCTATTTTCTATCCTACCGTTCCAAAGGGTGAAGAGAGACTGAGAGTAACAATAACCCCGAAACATAACAAAGTTGATATAGACAATTTTATTGAATGTATTGATAAGGCTTGGAGTATTTTAGAGTTTAAGCGAGAAAATAAAGATAGTATTCATTCTCTCGCTTAAAATTAAAATTTCTAAGAAGATATTGTAGTTAAGATTTGAGCAAGTCTCTTTTTGCTTTTACCGCCAACTCTTGTAGCTGAAATTGCTTCAATATTATCTTTATTTCCATCAACAATAACAACGGCAATCATTCCCATACTTTTATGCGGAGTACACTGATAGAGATAAATACCTGGAACAGTAAATGTATATTCTGTATCAACACTTAATTTACTTTTAAACGATGCAACTCCATCAGGTGCTGTTAAGAATTGAACATTATGACCTTTACTAGAGGCAAGCCATTTCACAGTATCGCCTTGTTGAACATTTATAATATTCTGAGAATAAACCATACTTTCTTTACCTAGCCTATTTAACATTTCAATCTCAACAGTTGCAGCCACTAAAGAATTTGATGAAAGAGTTAGACCAATTAACAACAAAATTTTATACATTTTCACTCCATAGATAAGTAGTTATAATACAATAATAATATTAGTGTTTTAACCTAACAATTTGTACATTTCATGCTTTAAATATTGTTTAGACAATATGTCGCATTAAGAATTTATAATTTATAAAATTAAGCAGATTCTTGAATATATTCTTCTATTTTAAATGTTTGTAGATATTCTGAAGCGGTAATAGATGCCTTAGCCCCCTCACCCATTGATATAATAATTTGCTTGTGAGGAACTGTAGTTACATCACCACAAGCAAAAATCCCAGGATAGGAAGTTTCCCCCTTCTCACTGACAATAACCTCTCCGTAATTATTTAAATCTATTACTCCTTTTAAAAAGACGCTGTTGGGAATAAGACCAATTTGAACAAAGATACCCTCTAGATTAATTTTTTTTATTTCATTACTTTCTCTATCTTTATAAGAAATCCCTGACACCTTACCATCAGTTGAATGAATTTCCTTACACTCTACATTGCAAAAAGTTTCAATATTTTCTCTAGAGTTAGCTTGGTCAATAAGAATTTTATCTGCTTTCAAGTTAGGTAAAAATTCAAAAACTTTTACTGATTTTGCAATACCTGATAAATCAAGTGCAGCTTCAATACCTGAATTACCTCCCCCGACAACACAAATATCTTTATTCTTAAAAAAGGGACCGTCACAATGGGGGCAATAAGCCACACCATTACCTAAGTTTTCTTTTTCACCAGGAATATTCAATTCGCGCCAATTTGCTCCAGTTGCAATAATAATAGTTTTACTTTTTATATCTTCCCCGGATGATAATTTGATATTTTTTATATCACCCTTAGATATTTCTAAGACACGGTGATGCTCTTTTACAGAAATATCATAATCGTTTAAATGATTATACATTGCGCCTGTTAGCTCAGGACCTGTTGTACTAGAGACAGATGTAAGATTTTCGATACCCATTGTATCTTTAACCTGACCTCCCATAATCTCAGCTACTAGCGTTACCTTTAAACCTTTTCTAGCACTATATATTGCCGCACTGATACCTGCTGGACCACCGCCAATTATGACGACATCCTGAAGAGGGAGACTTTCAGATTTACTATTTGTGAGGTAGGGATATAATTCTTGTAACTTATTAATTATTTTTGCCAAATCCACTCTTCCATTTAAAAAGAGCTCTCCATTCAAATAAATGCTTGGGACGCCTTGAATATTTCTTTTGTCGATTATTTCTTGAAATAAACCACCATCAATCATCTCATTACTTATATTATTATTTATAGAAGCAAATTTATTAAGAGCTTGAACAACTTCAGGGCAGTTTTGACAACTTAAACTTATAAAGACTTCAAATTTTAAGTCGTCTTTAATATTAGAGATTAACTCTATTATTGAATTATCTAATTTTAGATCTGATCCACCACATTGGAGTAATGCCAAAATAAATGAATTAAACTCATGACCACCTGGTATACCAGAAAATATTATACCAGATAACTTACCGTTTACCTCAAGGGTAAAGCTTATTGGACTTCTCAATACTTTAGCTAAATCCTTTTCTTCAAAAGATATTTTATCAGAAATACTTGAAACTGATTTTAGAAAATCGACAAGTTCATCTCTTTTTGAGTGACTTCCATTTTGCAAAATGAACTTAACTTCATTTTGCATGTCTGCTGTATACCCTTTTAGGGTATTTATGATGTCATTATTTATTATAGAATTCATAATTTATACTTTCAAATTCAAGGCACCCGAAGGTGCCTTGATAAATAAACTAAATTTTTCCAACTAAATCTAGTGATGGAGCCAATGTAGCCTCACCTTCTTCCCACTTTGCTGGACATACTTCATCTGGATGAGCTCTTACATATTGAGCAGCCTTAACTTTACGCATAAGATCAGCAGCATTTCTTCCAATACCTTCTGCAGTGACTTCCATTGCCTGAATAATTCCATCAGGATCAACAATAAAAGTTCCTCGGTCAGATCTACCTTCATTCTCTCTTAATACTTCAAAGTTAGATGAAATTTCAAAAGTATTATCGCTAATCATAGGATATTTTATCTTATTGATAGTTTCAGATGAGTCGTGCCATGCTTTGTGACAAAAATGACTATCTGTAGATACTGAATAAATCTCAACTCCCATAGATTTAAATTCATCGTAGTAGTCCGCAACATCCCCTAACTCAGTTGGGCAAACAAATGTAAAGTCTGCAGGATAAAAAAAGAAAATAGACCATTGTCCATTTAAATCTTCACTATTTATAGTTATAAATTCACCATCTTTAAAAGCATCTGCCTTAAAAGGTTTAATTTGTGTATTAATTAGTCCCATAAGTATTCTCCATGATTTCGTATTTAAATTTCTAATATCTACTTTTAGAATTATTAAAATTTATTGTCAATATAGTTTAGATTTAATCTAATCTGAAGTGATGAAAGTGGGGGCCAGAAGTTGGAATCCTGACCCCCGAGCGTTGTATATAATATACAACTTATCTTATTCTGTTAGCGTCCTTGGGGGGGGAGTATAGGACCACAGACATCAGATATTTAAATTATTGTTTTAGGCGCTTTTGAGACAAATAAAAATCTCGGTTATTAATCTTTTTTTATTATTGAAAGGGATGCATGAAATTTTTAATATCTATTTTCATGCAGCCCTTTCTATACATTTTTATGATTAAAATGCAGCCCTAATACCAACAAGTACTGTTTGTGGTTTACCAGGGCGTTTACCAGCTGGGTGCCAAGAAACACTATATTCTTCGTCAAAAAGATTCTGAATATTGATAGTTAAATCGATTTCTGGCGTAGTAGAGTAATATCCACTTAAATCAATAAGAGTTCTATCTTCGATTTGATATGGATCGTATCCAGAGCCACCGCTCGTACGCATTTTATCTTTAAAGTTAAGTGTAGCGTCCATACCCCAATTAGCAGCTCTTAAACCAACATTAATGTTAAGAACATTTTCAGGCATATAAGCAAATTCATCACCGCTTTCAACTTCACCCCATAAGCCATATCCACTTTTGAAACTATCGGAAAATTCAGTTTCTTGATATGTGTATGCGATTGAAACTGGAGCTTGGATACTACCAAGATCAACTAACCAAGCAGCAGAAACTTCTAAACCAGAAACTTCAGCTTCACCTGCTGAGAATGAATCACCAATATCACCTGCGCAGCCAGTGGAAGCAGTACAAGTACCAGTAAGATTCTCATAATCACTTAAAAAGGCAATTGCAGATAAACTAAATCCACTTCCGATATAACGAAAGCCAAATTCAGAATTAGTAGATTCTTCAAAAATATCAGATCTAACTGATGTAGGTGAAAATCCTTTGTAGAGACCAGCAAGAATTTGAAGTGTATCATTTACTTGATATGTAACACCAACACTTGGCATAACTTCATCATATGAAACTCCACTTATTTTTGGATCAGTAGCTCTACTAGGATCACTCTTACCATAATCAACTCTTCGGCTTTCAATATCTTCCATTCTTAAGCCAAGCAGTACAGAAGTTTTACCAATAGTGATTTGATCTGAAATATACATTGATGTAGCTTCAGCTTGCTCTAGACGGTTTGAGTCTGAGCCTGGAGCACCTGGTTTAACTTTTGTAGGATTGCCAGAAGCATTTACATGATAGTAATCAGCAAACTGAAAGCGATCCATTTCATCTTCATGCTCTCTAAAGCCAACCTCAATATCATGTGTGGCTGAACCAGTCACGATAGAAGTCCTTAAGGTCATTTGAAAACCTTTAGTGAAGTACTCACGATTATTAGCCTTTACTTTCCATGCACAATCATCTGAACTACATACACCACCTTTTGCTGAAAGCATTTGTGTAGGATATGAAGCAGGATCTTTTAGAAGAGAGCTAATTTTTGCACTTCCAATTTTATCTAATTTATACCAATTTCTAGCAGTCTCTGTATTATAGATAGCAGTAGTTAAAGTAGTATTTTCACTAAACTTAGCGACATGAGTAAATACACCTTGAAGATGCTCATTATCCATATTGTCTAACTGACTAGCAGCATAACGAGAGTAGGGATTAAGATTATAATCAGCCTCTGTTAGACCTAAATAAGTTTCGTTTGAATTCTCATCAGTCCATTCAGCTTTAATCTGAAAAGATTGCTCAACACCCATTATAACATCTTGGTATCTTAGTTTAGCAACATAAGATTCAATCTCATAACCTACATCTGTTCCTGATGATATACTCTTAAAGCCATCACCTTCTTCTTGAAGTGTTTCGACTAAGAAACCCCATTTTCCAGATGTTCCACCCATTGTCAAATGAACAATAGATTGAGCGTCAGTTCCAAATCTTGCCTTAAGAGTTCCACCGAATTCTTCGGGGATTCTTGTTGAGATCATATTGATTGAACCACCAACAGTTCTAGGACCATACTTGATTGCAGCAGGGCCTTTCACTATTTCAATTGATTCCATTCTTGTTGCTCTTGGAAAGTAATAAGCTGATGGAGAAGCATAAGCAGCTGGAGCGATAAGAATACCATCTTCCATAACTGTTATTTTACCATTTCTTTCTGTTTGAGCGCCACGAAGGCCAATATTTGGTCTTAAACCAAGACCATCTTCTTCTTGAAAATTAATACCTGGAACTTGTTGAAGCATTCTTTGAATGTCCATGTAGTTGTGTGCAGCCAAATCTTCTTTATCTAAAAAAGATGCTGACCCAGGAACTTTAAATATATCACTTTTGCTACTAACAACTAAAAGTTCATCTACAGCATCCAATGGAGCTGAAGGTGCGTTGTCTTGAGCAAAAACGTTTAATGGCATTGATAGATTAAATATCAATGCTATCAGTAAAAACTTAGTTAGGTTAGTTTTTATCATAGCCTTTTTTCCCTTATTTATTTTTTAATTTGAATAAATTGTTTTTGTTAATAATAATTAATCGCACTTATAATGTAATTAATAATCATTCGCAACTAAATAATGTAGGTTTATTTTAATTTTATTTATTTTTAACTAAAAAGAAAAAAATGAGGGCCAGAAGTTGGAATCCTGACCCTCGCACATTGCAATAAATATACAACTTATCTTATTCTGTTAGCGTCCTGGGGGGGGATAGGACTAGAAATCAAATAATCTAATTTATTGCGTTGAGTTGTTCTGTACTTCCATAAAAAGAATAAATATTGTCTTTATATTTTTCATTTATGATGAGATCACTGCTCATAAACTTCTTTCCTAAATTATATCCAGAATTAAAAAAATGCTCTGCATCGGCTTCGGGGAAGTAAGGACCAAAAACATTATAAAGATCTTCTTTTAGGTCTTTTTGAGACAAAGTAACAATTTCTATCAATAAGTCTTCTGTTTTACTAGTGGATGGAGATGTCATAAAATCACTTCTTAAGTGTGATTTATTCACATGAGAAAGACCCATCATTAAGGTATGAAAATCTCTTATACAATTATCAAGCTTAGCTGCCTTAAAAGTATGATCGATTAGTATCAAAGGAGTATTACATCTAAATACGTGAGCCTTAAGCCAAAATCTTGAACACAATATCAAAATATTTTCAGCAGTTCCTAAATCCTTGATATATCTTTCCATAGTATCCCTCATATCCCTCTCCTAATTATAATAAATTATTTCCTAGTTAATAATGACTCGCAAGTTTAGTGTAATTAAGAATCATTCGCAACTAAATAATAGAAAAAATATGAAAGTTTTTTATTAGTTCTTAAGTAATTGATATATATGTACTATCGTCTTTTTAAATTAACAATTCTTTTAAAATTTTGATCTTTATATATAAATATTTCTTTTGAAATTAGATTGTTATTCACTTTCTGCATCCAGTCATAATGAAAACCTACATCTCCCCTAGCTGGAGGAGATATTGTAAAAACAATAGTATAATTATCATCTTTACCGCCAGGTAATTTCAAATTATTGGCATAATGAAAGTTATCCGACATATTTAGATGCGGAATTAAATTGTAAACACCCTCTTTTTTAGTACTTTGGTTAATAATTTTTATCTGAATTTTTAAGTAAGGTATAAACCCCCCCTCAACAGATCCTATTGGTCCATCGGAAGACCATGTCACCAAAGCTTCAATATGAATATCAGAATCATTTTCTTTTAAATAAAATTCTTTAGGTTCAACGCTATCTTTTATTGCCCCTTCGAAAATTATATTTATTCCAGGAGAAATTTTTTCTTCCCCTATAATTAATTCCTCGGAATATAATAAACTATAATTTGAACAAATTATTATAGCCAAGAAAAATTTTAGGTATGTTTTCATAAATCCCTCTTAAAAAATTCAAAAATTTGCCATAACTATTATATTGATAATTATGCATTGATAGATTATTTAAATAGTATAATTGAGAACGATTATCAATATAAATACATAGGAGCCTATAATGAATGAATTTATTATTACCTTTAGGGAGTGTCTTGAGGCATCCCTAATAGTTGGAATAATTTATACAGTTCTTGATAAGAATGATCTATCCCAGGAAAAAAGAGTTCTTTGGTATGGAGTATTATCATCCTTAGTTGCAAGTATAATCGTAGGGGTAATCCTGGCATCAATTAATAGTGCCGTTGGAAATACTTCTTATGAAAAATTATTTGAAGCAGTGTTTATGTATATGACTGCAGGTATATTATTTTATGTTATTTTCTGGTTAGCAAGACATGTTAGCAATCGAAAAGAAATAGAAAAATCAGTTAAAGTAGCTGTTGCTGGATCTAGTTTAGCATTATTTTTATTGGTATTTTTTGCTATTCTACGTGAAGGATTTGAAACTGCTTTATTTATTATTGCAAGCTTTACAAATACTGGAGTTTTTTCATACTTTGGATTTGCAAGCGGAATGATTCTTGCGATTTTAATTGGTTACCTTGTTGTAATTCAAGGGAGAAAAGTTGACCTTAGATCTTTTTTTAAAGCAACAACACTTCTTTTAGTTTTCTTTGCTTCTGGAATGGTAGCTTATGGAACACATGAAGCTGAAGAATACTTTGTAAAAAGTGGAAAATTAGAAAAACAAACTATTAATAGAGTCTGGGACATTCACCAGCCTTCGCAAGCATTAAATTCGAATGATAAAGAAATTTTTTACACATATAATACTGCAAGTGAAAAGTACTACCACGTCCTTCATGATAAAGGTTCTGTTGGTGTTTTTTTAAAAGGGTTTTTTGGTTACAACAGTAATCCCAATTGGATAGAGTTTATTCTATGGCTAGGGTCTATATTATTTGGATTAAAGATGTGGTCTTCTTTTTATAGAATCCAAAAATAAAGAAGTTAGTAAACTGTTATAGAATTAAGGATATAAAATTCAAAAATAGAATTAACCCTTAAGA
>TARA_B110000914_G_scaffold24318_1_pt1 | contig 11511 bp, 10 predicted proteins | sample TARA_B110000914 | Tara Oceans TARA_B110000914 (sample SAMEA4397983) | marine metagenome | biome: Polar Biome; feature: [MES] marine water layer (ENVO:01000295) within the mesopelagic zone...; material: water (ENVO:00002006), including particulate matter (ENVO:01000060) such as......
AAACATAAAATAAATATAAAGGTGATTTTTTTCATCTGAAAAAATAATTTTTTGAATAAGTGCAAATATAAATAATTTAAAACAATTAGAAACTCCTATAAATCAGAAAAGTTAATTGTAAGACCTTGTTCTGCAACTATTGTGTTTTTAAATACCGTTTTTGTTTCCTTTAAAAGATCTTCACTAGATTTATATCGTTGTGAAAAATGACCTATCATTAAGTGTCTTACATTTGCTTTCTTTGCGATAGTAGCAGCTTCAATTGTAGTAGAATGATTAGTTTGTTCGGCTCTACTTTTTCTATTTTGCATAAAAGTAGCTTCATGATAAAGCAATGTAACCCCCTTTACTTTTTTAAGTAAATCTTCATTGTATTTAGTGTCTGAACAAAAAGCATAAGATATTGAACCTGTATTTTCAATAGTTAATTCTTCATTTAATATCTTCACATCCTCTTCTGTAAAAAAATCTAATCCATTTTTAATACCTTTAATCTTATCAATTGGTATGTTATATTCTTTAATCTTTTCCTTTAATATTTTACGAGCAGAGCGCTTCTCTTCAAATAAAAATCCATTACACTCTATACCATGTTTTAAAGGGAAGGTAGAAATTTTAATCTTTTTATCTTCAAATAATACATCATCTTTTTCTGGAAATAAAGGATGAAAAAATAATGGATAACAAAGTTCAGTATTTGCAGCTGATAATTGAATATCAATAATATCTTTCAATTTAGGATGAGCATAAATATGTAATTCTTTTTCTCTACCCAACAAATGCATACTACTAATTAAACCAATAAGTCCGAAATAATGATCTCCATGCAGGTGACTAATAAAAATTCTATTTATTTTATGAAATTTAATTTTATATTTCCGGAGCTGCACCTGGGTACCTTCTGCACAATCAATTAAAAAAAACCGCTCGTTTGCATTTAGCAACTGAGCGGTAGGATTTTTATCAACTGTAGGAATAGCGGAACTACTTCCTAAAACTGTAAGCTTGTATGACATTTACTGAGTAATTATCATTTGTTTAGAAAGTAATACATTATTATTATTTACAGAATAAGTGTAAATTCCAGCACTTAATGAATTAGTTAACTTCACTGTATTCATTCCACTTACTGTCTGAATAGACTCAGAATAAATTAATTTACCAAATATATCTACTAATGTAAATGTTACATTTCCTGATATTGGAGTATTAAATTTAATTTCTGTATTTCCATTAGAAGGATTTGGGTTATTTTGCAATAATGTAAATTCATTAGAATTAATTACCTCAACAGCTGTTGCAGAAGTAACTATAATTTCATATCCTGTAATACTTTCGTAAGAACCAGTAGCATCATATAAAGAAGTAGCAATTGGATATTGAATAATACCTAAATCTAAAATTCCGTGAGTGTATATATCTATTAAAATAACAATTGGATAAATTCCAACAGGATCTGAAGTAGTACCATCAACTGAAACACATGTTAAAAGATTACCATCTAATACGCAATTAGATGAAACACAATTTAAGTTCAAACCATTAGGAAGACCTGAAACCTGTACTAAACTCATACTATCAACAGGCCAATCTGCAATCTGAAAAGTAGAACCTAAAGTATCAAAAGATGTCATTGAAGAATCTCCTGCTGCTGCTTCAATTAATGTTGATGGAGTTTTAATTGTTAATTCAGCATGATAATTTAGACCTAGATTACAAGAAGGTAAATTCTGAATAGTGTCAGGCCAAATTCCAAACAACGAATCTTGATACAAAGCATCAGGAGTACATTGAGCGTTAACATTTGAATACCCTAAAACTAGGGCAAGTAAAAGTAGAGTTTTTTTCATTTTTTTTATTTTAAGTTAAAATTCTAATTGTCTTTCAATTTCTTCCATCTCTATAAAATCAAAAGCCTCTTGTATTGTAGGTACTATATTAAGTTCTTCATTGAAGTTGCAAGTAGTGACTAATACAAACGACCCTTTCTTGGCATAAATTGATTGCCCAAAGTTAAGCAAATTATTCTTAATAACTTCAATTACCTCAACATTTACATCTCTCATATCAGCAATAAAGTTAACAACATCATCTGTAATATTTAAGTCAGACATTTCCCCTTTCTCTGATATCTTAAAAACTAAGATATTCCCATTAATTATTTCACTACTCATTTTATTATTTCTTTAATTTTCCGGCAAGTAAATACATCACCGCCATTCTTATTGCTACCCCATTTTCTACCTGATCTAATATTATTGCATGATCAGAATCTGCTACATCCGAACTTAATTCTACTCCTCTATTTATAGGTCCTGGATGCATCACTACAATTTCTTTTTCTAAGGAATCTAATAACTCTTTATTTACACCATAAACCATAGAATATTCCCTTAATGAAGGGAAGTAATTAACATCTTGTCTTTCTAGTTGTATTCTTAATACATTAGCAACATCACACCAATTTAAAGCCTCTTTCAAGTCTGAATAATGATGAACACCTAATGAATTGATATATTTCGGAATTAAAGTAGAAGGGCCACATACAGCAACCTCAGCACCTAACTTTTGGAGGCAATGAATATTTGACAATGCAACTCTAGAATGCAAGACATCTCCAATAATCACTACTTTCTTTCCTTTCACCTGACCAAGTCTTTCTCTAATTGAAAAAGAATCTAACAAAGCTTGTGTAGGATGTTCATGAGCACCATCCCCAGCATTTACAATAGTTGCCTTTACATTTCTGGAAAGAAACTCAGCAGCACCCGGATTTGGATGTCTGATAACTACCATATCCACCTTCATTGCCAGAATGTTGTTTACAGTATCTACTAAAGTCTCTCCTTTTTTTACAGAGGATGAAGAGGATGAAAAATTAATCACATCTGCTGAAAGTCTTTTTTCAGCTAATTCAAAGGAAAGTCTTGTTCTTGTAGAATTTTCGAAAAACAGATTAGCAATGGTAATATCTCTTAAGGTAGGAACCTTTTTAATAGGCTGATTTATTATTCTTTTAAAATTATCTGCTGTTTTAAATATTAACTCAATATCTTCTCTTTGCAGATTTTTTATTCCTAATAAATGATTTACAGATAATTCACTCATTCTTCTGATTTTAATAATATTATTTCATCTTTAACTTTCTCATTCTCTGACTTCCATTTTACAACAACTCTTTCAGAAAAAATTGAATCTACAGTTTTACCAACATAATTTGGCTGTATTGGTAAATGTCTTTTTAATCTTCTATCAATTAACACCATTAACTCTACTTGTTTAGGTCTCCCAAAACTCATTAACGCATCCATAGCAGCCCGAATAGATCTACCTGTAAATAATACATCATCAATTAAAACTACTTTCTTTCCTTCAACAGAAACATTCATATCTAATTCCTGTGCTTCAATAGGAGTATCCCTTCTTCCAAAATCATCTCGAAAAAAAGTAATATCTAAACTCCCTGAAACTATATCTTTATTTTTTGTAATCTCTATTAACTTCTCTAATATTCTACTAGTAAACTCCACTCCTCTTGGTTGCAGACCTACAAGTATAGTCTCTGAAAAATCAGAATGATTTTCGATTAGCTGATGAGCCAATCTTTCAATCATAATTTCAAATTGATTACTACTTACTATTTGTTTTTCCATTTTCATTTTCATTACAAAAATAGTATAAAAAAAAGTCCTAATAAAAATTAGGACTTCTTTTTTTGTTATTCACCTTTATCTTCAAGGTTCTTTTTCAAATCAGACAACCCTGACAGATCTCCTAAAGTGGATTTCTGTTGAGTCTGTTGTATTTGTTTCACTGCTTTTTCAGTAACAACTTTAGCTTGTTTTTTATTCTTTATTTCTTCTTCTCTAAAAGTAGAAGTATGAGAAACTAATATTCTTCTATTTTCTTTTGAAAACTCTAACACTCTAAACATTGCAGTATCTCCTACAACTAATTTGTTACCATCTTCTTTTTCAAGATGTCTTAAAGGAGCAAATGCTTCTACCTCATCTCCAAAAGAAATGATAGAACCTTTAGCGAAAATTTCTTTCACTGTACCTTCAAAGTCGTTTCCAATAACATAAGTAACTGCATAATTATCCCAAGGATCTACCTCAGTTTGTTTATGACCTAAACTAATTCTTCTGTTATCAACATCTACTTCTAATACAATAACTTCCATATTCTCACCTACTTTAGTAAACTCAGCAGGATGTTTTACTTTTTTAGTCCAAGATAAATCAGAGATATGTACTAAACCATCTATCCCTTCTTCTAATTCAACAAAAATACCGAAATTAGTAAAGTTTCTTATTTTAACAGTATGTCTTGAATCAACAGAATATTTTTTATCAATATTCGACCAAGGATCTTCAGAAAGTTGTTTGATACCTAATGACATTTTTCTGTCATCTCTATCTAAAGTTAATACCTTAGCTTCAATCGCATCACCTACTTTATAAAAATCTCCAGCACTCTTAAGGTGAGTAGACCAAGACATTTCAGATACATGAACTAAAGCTTCAATTCCTGTTTGTATTTCAACGAATACTCCGTAATCAGCAACCACAACAACTTTACCAGTTACTGTATCTCCTTCTTTCATTTTTTCATCTAAAGAATCCCAAGGGTGCTCTCCTAATTGTTTTACACCTAATTGAATTCTTTTCTTTTCTTTGTCAAACTCTAAGATAACAACATTAATTGTTTCGTCTAATTTAACCACTTCTTCTGGGTGAGAAACTCTACCCCATGATAAGTCAGTAATATGAACTAATCCATCAACACCACCTAAATCAACAAATACTCCGTAAGATGTAATGTTTTTAACCACACCTTCAATTACTTGTCCTTTTTCTAATTTAGACATGATTTCTTCTTTCTGACCTTCAAGATCTGCTTCAATAAGAGCTTTATGAGATACTACAACATTTCTGTAAGCCTCATTAACTTTTACTACCTTGAATTCCATTTCTCTACCAACATACTCATCATAATCTCTAATAGGCTTAACATCTATTTGAGATCCTGGTAAGAAGGCTTCAATACCGAACACCTCAGCAATCATACCACCTTTAGTTCTACTCTTAATTTTACCTTGAACTACCTCTCCAGTTTCTAAAGCGATATTCACTTTCTCCCAAGCTCTTAATACTCTTGCTCTTCTGTGAGATAAGATTAATTGTCCGTTTTTATCTTCTTGTTTTTCAACTAGAATTTCAACTTCATCACCAACTTTTAAATCTTCATTATATTTAAATTCTGAACTAGAAATAACACCATCAGATTTAAAGTTAATATCTACAATAACTTCTCTATCTGAAATACTGACAACTTTACCGTCTAATACTTGTTTCTCTTCAATTTTCGGCATTGTAGAAGAATACATTGTTTCTTCTTCTTTGTTTAAGATTTCCACGAAACTTTCTGTTAATACAGTAGACCAATCAAAGTCTTCTGCTTTCGCTCTAGGTTCTTCTTCTTTAGTTTCTATTTCTTCTACCTTAACTTCTTCAACAATAGCTGCAGTAGTTGCTTCCACAGCAACTTCTTTAACTTCTTCAACTTTTTCGGTAGATTTTGTAGCCGCTTTCTTAGTAGATTTAGCCGCTTTATTTACAGTCTTTTTTACTGTAGTTTTTGTTTCTTTTTTTACTTCTTTTTCTGACATCTGAATCATTTTCTCTTGTATCTCGAAACCATTTAAGGTTAATGTTTGGTATTCCGAGAGGAATTATTTTATATTTTTAGTCCTTTTACACCTTAAATTAACACTGTAAAAAGGTTTGCAAATATACAATAATCAGGAAATTAGAAGTATTTTTTTTATTTTATTTCCGAAATGTATTCCGACACCCTTTCCATTAGCCACAAAGGGGTAGATGTTGCACCACAAATACCTACAGAATTAGCACTAACAAACCATTCCTTTTTTATTTCATCTACATCCGAAATAAAATAAGAATCTGAATTTTCATCTTTACAAGAAGCATATAACATTTTCCCATTAGAACTTTTAGTACCACTTACAAAAACAATTACGTCATGTTTCTCTGAAAACTTCTTTAATTGTGGCTCTCTTCCAGAAACCTGCCTACACAAGGTATCGTTCACAACAAATTGCAAGGGATCAGAAAAACCATGAGATTGTCTTCTCTTCTCAATTTCAATTTTAAGATCCGCATATGCCTTAGGGCTTTTAGTGGTTTGCGAATACATAAATATTGGCCTTGTGAAATCTAATTGATTTAAATCCTCAACAGAAGAAACCAACACTGCATCTCCTCCAATCTGACCTAGTAAACCAGTAATTTCAGCATGACCCTTTTTACCATACACAACAATTTGTCCATTAATTTTAGAGACATCCTTATATCCTTCCTTAATTTGATGTTGTAATTTCAACACAACAGGACAAGAAGCATCTAATAACTGAATATTATTTTCCATTGCAATTTTATAAGTTGATGGTGGCTCTCCGTGAGCTCTAATCAATACTTTGCAATCTTTATAATTTTTTAAATCATCATGGCTAATAATTTCTAAACCTAAATCATTTAATCTTTCTACCTCTTTATTATTATGAACAATATCACCTAAACAATAAAGTTTATCACTTTTAACTAGTTCATCTTCTGCCATCTGGATAGCGTACACTACCCCAAAACAGAAACCAGAATACTTATCAATTTCTATGTTCATTTTTTTAAAATTTTATCTATTTGAGAGAAAATAAGTATATTTTGTTCTTCTAAAGATATTTGTGAATTATCAATTAAAATAGCGTCTTCCGCCATTTTCAAAGGGTTTATCTTTCTACTTGTATCGTTACTATCTCTCATTTCTATATTATCTAACACCTGAGTAAAACTCACCTCTATATTTTTTAACTGTAACTCCCTTAATCTCCTGCCAGCTCTAACCTCAGCATCAGCAGTTATAAAGAACTTTACTTCCGCATCAGGGAAAACCTTAGTACCAATATCCCTTCCATCCATTACTACATTTTTCTGTTCCCCTATTTTTTGTTGCAGAAAAACCAACTTTTCTCTAACCATCTGAATTTTAGCAATAATACTAACATTTTCCGAAACCTCAATCCCTCTAATCTCATCTTCAACATTTATCTGATTAAGTATAGTGTGAGACATCTCTTCTTTCAAATCATATACAAACTCTACATTAATATTAGAAAGGTTACTCTCTAACATATCTATATTTACTACTCCATTTACTATAATATTATTCTGTATACAATACAAAGTTATAGCACGATACATAGCTCCGGTATCTATATATCTCATTTTATATTTCATAGAAATTGCTTTAGCGATAGTACTTTTCCCACAAGAAGAAAATCCATCAATAGCAATATTAATTTTTCTACTCATTATAAACCGAAATTTGACAAGTTAGTAATTAGGGAAAAACTATTTAAGACAGAGGAAGAATGCAAAGCACTTCTGGAATAGTTAATCTGTATTTTCTTAACAGAAAAACCCATGCCCCAAGAAAATCCACTCATTGAAAAGGAAGAAGATAATTTTAAATCTTCTCTTCTCTGAAAGTTAAAACCTGCTCTTAAATACAAACTTTTCCTAAAAGGATTTAACTCTCCACCCAAAATAACATGTCTCAACATTTTTTTAGCAACAGTCTCCTTTTTTATAATTATAGTATTGGTAGTAAGATCGTAGATAGTATTTAAATTATAATCGTTAGAGATATCATAAACATTAAGATGGTGAAGTACTAAAGAATAACGAAAAGGAAGATGTTGTAATGATTTAGACAAACCTAATTGAATTTCGAAAGGCAAGTTTTCAGAAGTAGAAGTATACGACTTAATTGGCTTACCCATATTTTTAAAAAGTAAAGTAGCCGCTAAATTATTTTCTTTATTAAAATAGGTAGTAGAAACATTAGAAGACAAAGACAAGGAATGGTAACTTTCTAACTGAGAGTTAAGAAGTTTAATATTGGTACCTACTGTAAACTTATCACTTATCTGCTTTGCAGTTCCTAAAGTAAAAATTTGTTGGTTTGCAGTAAATAATGAAGTAGAATTCCCAGTCGCATCCGAACCAATAAACTCTCCATAATTTATAGCATCTAATCCAGAAAAAATCATTAAATTATTGGAAATTTTTTGAGCGTAATGGAAAGAGATAAAATTAATATCCGAAACATAATCTACAAAATTAAAAGACATTTGTCTGTTCATTTCTTTATTTAACAAAGATGGAGCCTGAAAAGCTAGACTAACATCATTATCAACAATAGATATAACATCTCCTCCCATGGACAAAACACGAGAAGAGTTATTTAAATTTAAAGAATTATAAGATGAATTCTGTATCTGAGCAAATAGAATATTCGGTAAAAAGACACTTATTATGATGAATTTTCTGATCATCTATTTATAATATATTTATAACTTTACTCCAAAGTTAAAGCCAATTTTTGGTATAACTCCTGTATAAAATCTTGCATCATAGTTAGTAGATCTTCTATTTCCCGCCTCAACAGAATACTGAATTCCACCACCTAAAAAGAAATCGAACACAAGAACATTTGACATAACATATTGAACCCCCATAACAATTCCCGCTTGTCCAAATTTAGAGCTAGCAGTGACAGAAATCTCTTCATCCCAACTAGCAATGTAGTTTCCTAAATCATCATACTCATAACGCCAATCTCTATAAGTGTGATTCATTTTAAAATAAGATAACATTCCAAAAGGAGAAACGTAAATACCATTTAAATTAGATTCTGAATTTTTAAATTTTAAAACATATTTTCGTAATTGAATTTCAGCAGTAAGTCCAATTTCATCTTCATAGTTCCATCCATTTTCTGTCAAATGGATCCCTCCACTATAGTTTACAGATTTATTGCCATCTAACTCCTTTTCTATACTTAAGTTAAAAGTAGCGTCTACAAAATGGAACGGACTATTTTTAAGTAAAATATCTTGTGCATTTAGTATAGTAAATCCTAATAATCCAAGACCAACTAGCATTATTTTTTTCATTTTTTATTTATTTTACTTTAATTAACTAATTTATTGTCTTTTTATTATTAGCAAAACTAATATATTTATACAATATACGGATTACTTACTTTTGATTTTAATAAAGCAATTTCTATCACCTCATTCATCTTTTTTACATAATGAAATTTTAACCCTTTTAAATATTTTTTTTCTATATCTAAAATATCTTTTCTATTAGCATCACACAAAATAATCTCTTTTATACCCGATCGCTTTGCAGCCAATATTTTTTCTTTTATACCTCCTACCGGTAACACCGTGCCCCTTAAAGTAATCTCACCTGTCATTGCTAAATTACTTTTTACTTTTCTGCCAGTAAAAGAAGACACTAAAGAAGTAAACATAGTAACCCCAGCTGAAGGTCCATCTTTTGGAGTAGCGCCTTCAGGAACATGAACATGAGTATTCCACTTAGAGAAGACATCATTACTTATTCCGTATTCCTCCGAATGAGACTTTAAATACTCTAAAGCAATAGTAGAAGACTCTTTCATCACCTTACCTAGATTACCTGTTATGGTCATCTGTCCCTTCCCCTTACTTAATGTGGATTCAATAAATAGAATATCTCCACCAACAGAAGTCCAGGCCAAACCAGTAACCACTCCAGCCACATCATTGTCAATACTTTTATCTCTATCAAAACTAGAAGGACCAAGAATTTTCTCTAATCTTTCTAAAGTAATTTTCACATCATAAGATTCTTCCATAGCAACTGATTTAGCTGCAAACCTCACTACTTTAGCTATCTTCTTATCCAAACCTCTAACCCCAGACTCTCTAGTATATCCATCAACAATTTTCTCTAAAACTGTATCTGAAAGCTGTATGTCTTTTTTCTTTAAACCATGCTCTTTTATTTGTTTTGGCAATAAATGTCTTTTCGCTATTTCCACCTTCTCTTCTATAGTATATCCATTTATTTCAATTATCTCCATTCTATCTCTAAGTGCTGGTTGAATTGTAGAAAGAGAGTTAGCAGTTGCAACAAATAATATCTTACTTAAATCAAATCCTAATTCTAAATAATTATCATGAAAACTATCATTTTGCTCCGGATCTAAAACCTCTAAAAGAGCAGAAGAAGGATCTCCATGCATATCTCTTGTTACTTTATCAATTTCATCTAAAACAAAAACCGGATTAGAAGAATTTGCTTTTTTTACAGATTTAATAATTCTACCTGGCATAGCACCAATATATGTTCTTCTATGACCTCTTATTTCTGCTTCATCTCTTAGTCCTCCTAAAGAAACACGAACATACTTCCTATCTAAACTCTCTGCTATTGACCTTCCTAAAGATGTTTTACCAACACCAGGAGGTCCATACAAACACAATATTGGAGACTTCATATCCCCTTTAAGTTTTAAAACTGCAAGATGTTCAATTATTCTTTCTTTTACTTTATCTAAACCAAAATGATCTCTATCTAATATTGATTTGGCTCTTTTCAAATCAAATTTATCCTCTGTAAATTCGTTCCAAGGAAGTTCCAACATCAACTCTAAATAACTTCTCTGTACAGAAAAATCTGCCATACTAGGATTCATTCTTTGAAGTTTTTTTAATCCTTTATCAAACTCCTCTTCTACTTCTTTATTCCACTTCTTTTTCAATGATTGCTTACGCATTTCCTCTACTTCCTTTTCAGATCCAGCTCCTCCCAATTCTTCCTGAATAGCCTTCATCTGTTGTTGCAAATAATATTCTCTCTGTTGCTGATCTAAATCAGTTTTCACTTTAGATTGAATCTCATTCTTCATCTCCAACATTTGCAACTCCTTTGTAAGTAATGAAAGCGCTTTATTAGCTCTATCAAACAAATCTGTGTTCTCTAAAAGATTTTGCTTTTCTTTCAGAGAAATATTCATATTAGAAGAAACAAAATTTATTAAGAAAGAAGCACTTTCTATATTTTTAATAGCTATTGTAGCCTCAGTTGGAATGTTTGGAGATAACTCTATTATATTTAATGCTAAATCTTTTACTGAATCTACTAAAGCTTTAAATTCTTTATCTGATTTTGAGGGTTTTGCTTCTACTAACTCTGTTACAGAAGCTTTGTAATAAGGTTCCTCTTGCATCATTTCCCCTAATTCGAATCGTTTTCTACCTTGAATAATTGCAGTTATATTTCCATCAGGCATTCTTAGCATCTTCAAAATATGAGCAACAGTACCAACGGTATTTAAGTCCGACACTTCTGGCATCTCAATAGTTGCATCTTTCTGAGATAAAACTCCTATGATTTTATCTCCTTTATAAGTTTCTTTTATAAGCTTTATAGATCTATCTCTACCGATTGTAATTGGAATAATTACACCAGGAAACAAAACTGTGTTTCTTAGTGGTAAAATAGGCAGAATATTAGGAGTTTCTTCCTTATTTATTTGTTCCTCATCTTCATTACTCATTAATGGGAACATTTCTGTTTCTTCATCAAACGCATT
>TARA_B110000914_G_scaffold121946_1_pt1 | contig 11477 bp, 18 predicted proteins | sample TARA_B110000914 | Tara Oceans TARA_B110000914 (sample SAMEA4397983) | marine metagenome | biome: Polar Biome; feature: [MES] marine water layer (ENVO:01000295) within the mesopelagic zone...; material: water (ENVO:00002006), including particulate matter (ENVO:01000060) such...
TAATCAAGAAGAACATTAATCGCACCGTATGTACTGTCTCGTACATTTTTGACTGATTCGGGTCCCCAATTGTCACCCATTAATTTGAACGCTGGACTATTATCGAGACAAAGGAAAAGCATACCATCATCAATTACCGTTCCATTCGAAAATCGTGCACTAAATGAATCCTTACCGTATTCCACTTCACCCAATTCAGTACCGAAAACGAAGTTTGCACCAGCATCTAGGAGTGCCTTTTCCATCGCGTCACACATGACTTTCCCAGAAACCTTTTGTGTACAAGGTTGTGAGAGTGCAACATGATCCAAGTTTTTTACAAACTCATACGCCGTCATGACATCCCATGTGACACCATCCATGATGAGTGGAAGGTGTTCGATACACGCTTGACCACTTTCAGATAAAGATCCTACGGCGTCTTTGAGAGAAACCGACTTATATTTTGTTGGTTGTGTGAACACCCTCGAGAAAAGAGAGATGAGCACACCGTAGTCTTTAGGTTTGAGTGTACGCAAAACATACCCCATATGTTCACCGTTGTCTATGGCTCTAAAGATGTCATCCCAAGAAAATCCCATCTCATTGAAGAGGGACTTTGTGTTGATGAACGCTCGATCGAATACAATTCGATGTGCGTGAAGATCGCGTGTGTCTACTTCGGGTTCCCACCATGAGCCACCAGCTGAAAGTTTCTTATCATAAATGGTAACCTCGTGATCGGAAGACCTGAGAATTTCCCATGCTAGGGACATCCCCGTTGGACCAGCACCGACAATATGAATCTTCATTCTATTAGTATCTCACAAATTAAATAAGACCAGTATTCTTACGTTCCTCTGGGGTCTTGAAGGCATATATAACAGATAGGAAAATAACAGTCGATAGAAGAGCATACTCAATGTCCTTTGTCGCACTGAAAGCGATGAGCATCAGAGACACGAAGCGGACTGTTTTGTTTTCGAAAAGTTTCTTGAGTCTCTCAGGGATTTGGATTGCATTACCTGAGAAGAGACCCTGATACAAAATAATAAGGGAAAACATGAGTGGTTGGGACTTAATGAGAAGTTCAGCTGGACCAGTGATTCTACTGAACGCGTTCGCGATTTTTACCATTTACTTTGTATCGATATTTAATTTTAGGCGTTTTAGTTTTTCTTCAAACTCTCTCCGCTCTCCAGGTGATTCAATTTCTTTCCCAGAGTTTAGAGCTTCAATCTCTGGTCCCGTGAGTTGCATGGCATTGACCCTAAAGTCCATGAACGCCTCCATAGAATGGGGTACTAGGGGTTGGACAAGTTCATATATAGCCGTGGCATAGTCTCGGATTTCCTTTTGAGCGTGATGATCCATTCTCAATTGTAAGAAATGCATGAGGTTGTGGAGGTCCATCTTCCACACGAAAGAGGTGTAGGTCGATTGGGGTAGAACACCCCGTGCTTGTTCCCTACATACACCTGTATCTAAAAGATGTTGATACAATATGAAGGCGTTCTTATATTGTGTGGATATGACTTTTGCGAGTTTGTCGTCAACTTCCACTACACCTTCCGATCCTTGGTGATTGATTTCAGATTGCTTACGCAATACTTCTGGTTCGTAGTACTCTTCATCAACGATAGAATACCTAGCAGACATTTCATTTACAGATGCAGTCCTGTGTCGAAGCCATTGACGAGCAATGTATAGGGGTGCCTTAATACGAAATTTGAATACAACGAGTTCAAGAGGTGAAGTATGCCAATTGCGTACGAGATAGCGGATAAGACCCCTATCTCCTCTAGTGGTTGTAGTACCCGTCTGATAACTCACACGAGCACCATCAACAATAGCCTTATCTAGGTTTTGTTGAGGCATGTGGTCAACGAGTTCTACAAATCCATGATCTAATACTTTCTTCATTCTAAAGAAATAACCGTTCAAATCTTTAATAGTTACACTCATCATCGAAAGGGACCTCTCCACAGAAATCATAGAGCTTATTCAACTTCATTTGTGTGTCATCCATAGCATCTATAGCATCATCCACCAGTTCCAAAAATGTATCCAATTCATCGAGGGCTATACGATGGGTATTCCTTAGGGGTTTCTTTGAGTGAAAAGTGGATTTGAGACGCTTGTTATTCTTGATGAGTTTGTCCAAGTTGGGCTTGTTCACGGCACACATACGGATGGTGAGACTCATTTGGTTACTCATGACTTCAAATCTTTAATCAATTCGTTTACATCACGATAGTACCTCTTTAAATCTTTCATGAACCTCTTGTTATTTTCGAGAACTTCACATTCCACTTTGTTCAAATAAATCCAAGCCAAATTTGATTTAGAATATTTTGTCATCTTCTGATTCTCGTTTGGGCGACGAGCAACTAACTTCGTAGTTTTCTTTTTTTTAGAAGCTGGGATAACTTCCTTTCTATTCACGAAGGATAGGGCTTGCATCACCGTATCCGCCAAGTCATCCTTCTTCTTAGACTTGACGAATGTATCCACCCAATGTGCATTCACATCACTGCTACGGATAAAGGCTTCACATCTCTCGATGGATGCCTTCTTCCTCTTATTGTATTGTGCCTTCCCGGGACCAGAAATATCCGGAATCTTATTGGAGGCGTGGTAAATGATAGTCTCAGCCTTTGGACACTTGATGATGAAGTACGCGTGAAGGAAGTGCATGACTGAAACCATCTTCTTATTAAAGGAGGGTTGCTCCTCGATGAGAATAGTTTTAGCCGTGAGTACCCAAGGTCTTTCGTCTAGGTGATTTCGGAGGGATACATAGATACCATCGGCGTGTTGAGGCGGAATTCCATCCACATCCCACTCCGTAACAAGGTTTTTGTGGTCTTCGTCCAGGAGACACAACGCTAAGTTCCTTATACCAACATCGATGCTTAGAATCATTGGTATAAAGGATTAAAATATCTTTAAGTTAATAGGATGGGTGTTTTCGATCTAAACGATAAGTCACCTATATATGTTGAAAAAATCATGGGCTCAAACATCTATTACATCGATAACTTTTACAAGAAACCTGATACAATTGTTAAATTTTTAAATACCGTTCCAGCAACCATTCACGATCCTGAAAAAGATGCAGGTTTTAAAAGTTTTAATGGTGTTCATTTTCAAGATATGCGACATGTGATTCCAATTGAAGAAATGAAACGAGTGTCTTCCTATTTATCGAGAATTTGTGGACGAAATCATGACGAAGATCCTAACTTGTTGATGACAAATAAAACTCGATTTTTTCCTACAAGGTTTAACGACTATAAAAATAATTTTTGGCACCCACACACTGACACTGGCTATACAGCACTCATATATTTTAATAAAAATGACAGTGAATGTGGAACCAATTTATATAGAAATACTAGTCCTGATACAGAGAATAACGTTGGTGAACACGTCGTCCCATGGAGGTCGAAATCGAAATGGAAAATTATAAAAACATTGAAACCAAAGTTTAATAGATGCGTTCTGTTTGATGGAGATTTTTTTCCTCATGGAATGCATATACCAAATGACAAGTATTTCAAAGATGAATACAGACTAAATCAGGTTGTTTTCTTTCAATAAAAGGTGAAACCTTCTATTTAATAAGGTTATCTTCCCAATCCCAAAATTCAAATTCACCCACTGGGATAGTGTGGTCACTTGTCACCAAACAGTAAAGGATATCATCACATTTATCAGTCAATACTGCTTCGGGGTGGTCCTCGACGAAAATGTATTTATCATCGTGATGTATATAATGCGAACCAGTCACGTACACACAATCCCCTAGTTCAGTACTATTGAAACGGTAAAAAGGGTCATTAGACCTATTCTTAATCTGCATGGTAGCATCTACTAATGTACCACCCGCTAATTCATCACCGAGAGATATATCCTTTATACACATATTTTCACCTGAAGCCATTTTAACCTTAGTAGATCCAGAAAAACACATTTTACCCATTTTACCCATTTTACCACCCATACCACCCGCCGCTTTCTGACCCGCTGGGGACATCATAAACGCGGCTCCTCCGGCGACGATTACACACACGACACATCCACTGATTAATGAAGGCATCATCATACCCCCAGCGGCGGCGCCAACACCAGAACCAACACCTTCGGCTGCCGTACCAACACCAGTACCAACACCTTCGGCGGCAGAGCCAACACCTTCACCGATACCTTTTGCGCCTTTTGCAACAGCTCCACCAATACCCGTTTGCTCCTGATCTGTCTTAGTCTTGATGTCCTGCTTGAGTTTCTGGACCATCTTGTTTTCAGCAATTGTTTCATTGATTTTGGAGCCAAGCTGTTCGGATACAAACTTGATCTGTACATCCTGATCAATCGAACCACATTGCGCGTCACACGCGTCTTTGGTAGCTGCCATAAAGTCCTTGAACGACAATTTACCCTCCGCTAGTAGTTTTTCACCCATTTTAAGACCAGGTCCCTTACCACAAGGATCCACAATCAAGTTATTAATTTTAAGTTCTTGATTAACCGCAATACTAGTGGCGAGTTTATTGATAAGTTCATTCGTGACATTTTTAGTCAAATCGTTCGTGATACTGTTTTTAATCTTCGTATTTTGGCTTGATTCATTTCCACCACCGATTCCCAAGAAGCCTGACGCCTGTTTGAGTTCGTCATCAATTTTATTATCCAGATCACTCATGACATTATCAACGAGGTTTGCAGAATCTTTACCTTCGAATTTAGCCATAACCTTCACATCAAGGTTTGCGATTTGTTTTATTTGAGGTTTTTTACATATGAATGTCGCTCCGTTAATGTCGATCTTCTGTTTGGATATAATACTTGACGCAGAAACATTTTCAGTTCGGTTCAGGACATTGAATGTTGTTTTATTCACAACTGTGTTTTCGATGGAAGTCTCCTTACTAGATTTATTTTTACCAAAAAGACCGAATACCATTTGTTATTCCCTGAGAAAAAAATATACACTAAATTATAATGAAGAACCTCAATCAGAATGTTTTAATCGTCGCTGTCATCCTCGTATGTGTATGGATGGTTATGAAATTTATGCAGGGTCGTAAACTCAGAGAAAATTATGAAATGAGTAAGGAGGATTTACTCGCCTACGTCAAAAAAGAAAAGTTGGTCCCCCTTGAAGTAATGAGTCGAACACAAGAACTCACAGACAATGCAGATTTTATCCAGGATGCCTACACTCTAGCGGCCGCGGGTAAACGCGCGGAGCTTGTAGAACTTATCAAGACTCTCTAATTATTTTCCAGTTCTATACTATAATGAATAACTATCTGATTGTTGTACTGGCAATTCTTGTCATCCTGGTGGGTATGAAGCGTGTGGAAGGGATGAAGCAGGAAGAGAAGAAGAAAAAGATTGTGTCGTTGAAAAAGTTTTTATAAATCCCCTTTATATTTAAAATGTCAGCTCAATGTAAATCATGAAGCGATTTCCACTTATTTTAGCTCTACTTGCGCTCGTCCTGTGGGTCTATTTCAACAATCGTCAGGATGAAATGTATAATCCAGAACTGGATAAATTACTTGGATACATTATGGGTGACGATTTCAAACCAAAAAAGTTTAAAGAGATGATGTCTGAAATGACTGATGATAAACAGAGTATTTTGATTGCCTACACACTCGCTAAGCAGGGTCAATATGATGAACTAGCTTTTTTCGTTGAAGATTTTTTTGGAGCACCAAAGATACCGATAAACTAATTGTCAAAGATATAAATATGTAAGTCATTTTATTATTTAAAAAATTAAATGTAAATAATAAAATGGAGTTTAGTGTTTGGGGATTTCCCGTTTTTAAATACAAGTTTGAGAATCCTGATAAAGCACTCGAAGAGATTCTAAAAAATGCAACTGACGAGACGCTCGATGAAATGAGTGAAGATTGGAATGCAAAGTGTAAATCAACTGCTGCTACACAGAATGATGTGACCCTAATACACGTTCGTGAAGAATTGGAAAAATGTCTTGAAAGTTTTTCGAAGGATGTTAACATCCCAAAGGAGAATATGACTTTTAAGGGGTGTTCTAATGTAATGTGTAAGAGTGAGGATTGTGTAGATTACTGGATTAATGTATACAAAAAAGGTGACCATCAGGATATACATAATCACATGAACACAGAAGATGAAAAAACACCACTCTTTAGTTTTACATACTTTGCAAAATATGATCCCGAGAAGGATGCAAAGTTTTATTTTCATAATCCATCACCGGCACCACATATGTACGAAGAGTTTTCAGAATGTAGACCAGAATTTAAACCCAGGGTAGAACTCGATATTTCTCAAGGTGAAGTAATTTTCTTCCCACCATTCCTATTACATAGTGTCGATGAACAAACTTCAGATGATCCACGTGTGACGGTTGCCGGAAATGTTTACCGATAATTCATTTCACCAGTCGTTTCATCATACTCTGATTCTGTAAAAATGTCCTGAACTATGAATGTGTTTTTCGTTTTTGGTAAGATATATTGTTCAAAAACGATACTCAAACGATGTGTACTTTCATCACTATACATTTTATGAACACCATGATACATATCACCTCTGAACCGCACATACTTTCCAACCTTTGGTTTGACTTGTGCGTACATTTTGTCGCAATTGTATTTTTTCAGAAAAAGTTCACCATCTTTGAAGGTTTCGGGTGTTTGTAAGTATACTACAGATGTACATAGAGGCATGTAATACTTCCCAAAGTAGTCAGTTTCTTCTAAAGTTCCATCATAGTGACCACCAACTGAAATCTCTTTATCAGATTTATCATTACATGTTGGAACGACCATGACATTACACACATATGAATTTGTTTTCGGTTCTCTGATCTTTTTAAAGATGTCATATATACATTTTAGATCATGACCAGTGAATTTCATTTCCAGATCACGAGCTTCGTCAAAGTACACAGAAAACCCCTGTCCTTCTACCATCGAGGGGTGTTCCAGGAGGTGTGTACTCATATCTTTACAAGTTTGTATAGATTCAAAGTTTTCTTTTTCGATTAGAAATGAATATCCAAATGGATGAACTTTATGATGTTCCTGGCGTATGAACCGATACAGAAGTACCAAGAGTACCAAAATGATGAGATACATACTTTAATCGAAGAAATAAGATAACAGAAATCTTTCCCCACCTGTTACGGGAGTAATTCCATGAAATAGTTTACCACCTTTGAACATTACCATGTCCCCTTGTTCATACTTCATCACAGGTAATTGCGTTCCATCCATATATTTTCCACGCTCACTATTTTCCATAAAGTCAAGACCATCTTTATCGAATTTTATAGATGTTTTTTCGTCGAAAACATATAAGTTACCACCCTCAAAATCCTTCGTCTCAGACAATAAGACACTCATAGTAACTGTAGAATCATCGAAGTGGATGGGAACACCTGAACGATCTTCGGGTTTGTATCTTCTCAGGAAGATATACCCGAGTTTAAGGTGGTCATGATTTGGTAAATGTTTCCGGTATAGATCCATACACAAATCGTAGAGTTCTTTATTCTTGACTTCGTTCTCTGTAAATATATCAATTTGATGTTCAGGCTGGTTATCAATGGTGTCTAATTTATCGTTGACATATGGATACTTATTCGCAACTTCTATGACATGCTTACATTCCTGTTTCGAGAATACCTTTTTCTGAATGACTTCACGTCGTTTTACTTTTAGTATTACCCAAATTACCAATAAAGCTAAAAGTACATAGAGTACCAACATCTAATATGTGCCCAGAAAAAATATTTGTGTAATTTAAGATGAATGTATATGCATCAGGCTGGTATGAAACAGCAGGGAATCGTAACTTTGATCATAACGGGGGAGACTGTGTCGGTGGTCGGCACAAGGGGCAAAATGGCGACACATACGCGGTTCGACGTCATAAGGGGAGTCGGAGAAGAAAAAGGTATCATTGTGTAAATCTGAAAATGGGATCAAATGGTCAATTTCAGAGAAGTGGTCATACCCCCAACACAAACGATTATATCAAGTGGGGATCCGGTAACCAAGGACATCACCCATGTAAAAATATAGGATCTTCGTACACATATCGCAACAATAATGCATTCCCAGGGGCTCACTTTGGGTTTAAGTGTTCTGTACCAGCTAATAAAATTCATTCATTAATAAATGGAAACAGTTCACATGTTAATGCTGCGGGTGCGCGAAACAGTGCTAATACGAACAAGACTATTAGAGAACAACTCTTGTTTGGTGCCACGATGAGAGGTGGGCAACAAACAGGAACAGGGTACTGTCTGAAAAAGGAACACCTCGCCGTAAAATTCGGAAACCAAACATGTTTTCAGCTAATAGCTGCTAAAATAAACCAAGCGAAGGCTGATCAATTGGCTCGTGATTACTGTAAAACCGGGAAGGGGCGAAGGGATGCGAAGTGTAAATGTTTAAACGTCGCTGGATCGACATTTATTCGTGATTGTAGAAGGAATCCAAGTTGGGCGGGGTGTAATGAAATCATGCCAAGAGTTAGTGGTTTGCAAAAACTATTGAAAGGTTCAAACCTTAGGGAGGCTGATTTTGGTAATGCCGACTGTATCGTACCAGGTATATGTTCGGGTGGTGTATATAGACCCCTGTCTGGTGTACCCTCTTGTGCAAAGAAGATGGAAGTATGTAACCAAGTAATGAACCAAAAGAATGTAAAAGCATACGGAGATTTGAAGGCGATTCAATCGTGTAATTTTACGGGATCGAATAGTTTAGCAAATGTACAGAAGAAGAGGGACGCCGCCGCCGCTGCTAAGAAAAAGGCCGCTGCCGCTGCTGTTAAGAAGAAGAGGGACGCTGCTGCTGCAGCAGCTAAGAGGAAGAGGGACGCTGCTGCCGCTGCCGCTAAGAAGAAGAGGGACGCTGCTGCCGCTGCCGCTAAGAAGAAGGGGGACGATGCTGCTAAGAAGAAGGCCGCTGCTGCCGCTGCCGCTAACAAGAAGAAGGCCGCCGCCGCCGCCGCTGCCGCTAAGAAGGCTGGTGCTACCCCAGCTCAAGCCGCTGCTGCTGCCGCTGCCGCTGGTGCCGCTCCTCAAGCTGGTGCCGCTCCTCAAGCTGGTGGGGTTATGCAGGCTACTAAATCGTCTGGTATGGGTCAAAATACCAAGATCGGTTTGGGTGTTGGTGTTATATTGATGTCATGTTGTTGTTTGGTGGTGGTGATGATGATGATGGGTGGTGATGGTGATGGTGATGGTAATGGTAATGGTAATGGTAATGGTGATGGTGGTGGTCGTGGTCGCCGTCGCCGTTAAATAAAATGTCGAGTTAAAGTATAATGAAGACTAGATCTAAAACTATTATCATAGTGGTAGCTGTACTCATCGCTCTTTTCCTACTCTTCAGGATGCGAGAATCTTATGAAGGTGATGCGGATCCAGCCCCTGAGGATGAGGAGGACGTAGAAGAAGATCTCGAAACAAAGAAAAAGATAGAGGAAAAGGGTATAACTCAAGAAGATCTGGATAATCTAAGTGGTATTATTGGATGAACTTAAAGACTAAATAAAAATTTAGGGTATGTGGTGTTGGTGGTGTTGCCATAGTTTTGATGGAACACCATTAAAGATGCCCTATAGACATGATGAAAAAAGAAACACATTTCATACATCTGGTAACTTTTGTTCATGGAGCTGTATGAAATCGTATGCGATAGAAAAATATGGATTGAGTCGTGGAGGTCTCATATGTGGAAACATTGTGATGATGCGGAAAAAGATGTATAATCAGATAGGTCCCATAAAGGCTGCACCGTGGAGATTTAGTCTCGATGTATTTGGTGGGGATCTTACAATCGAGGAGTTTAGAAAAAATAACACAGTTGATAAGGCTGTACCAGATAAGGTGAATACACAACCGTTTGTTGATAATCTGATACCCCTTGTTTCAAACATTAAGAAGATGAATGAAATAAAGAATGCAGCTTTGAATAACAGTGCACTAAAACTAAAGCGAACGAAACCGCTGAAACGAAGTCACAACAACTTAGAATCAGCTTTGGGTTTAATTATTACACCCAAATCCTAGGTTCCTTTTTTGTTTGGCGGTTGGTATTGAAGGTGGTAAATATATAGATTTTTTACTGTGAACCCATTGTTCACCGTCGTGGGCTGCCCAGCATATACCCAGCCTCTCCATAGCTTTCCTACATAGGACACAAGGTAGTGACACTGCATCTCCGTGAACGGTTTTGCGTTCGATCACCATTTCACCATGTTTCCTGTGGAGCCATTCCGTAAACTGGTGGGGCTTATACCCCTTTTTCAGACACTCTCTATATAGGCGCTTGATGAGTTGTCTTTCTGCACACATATGATTATTGCTGATGACGGTCGGTCCCTTTGACATGTAACTCGTCACCTGACAGTATTTCATGGGTGGCAATTTAAGCACATTTTTCCATCGTATACAAAATCACACTTTGTACACTCACTTAGGATGGTAATATTCCGTTTAGGGGTAAGTCCTTTAGCGAATCGTTCGAGTTCCTTTACTGTATAGATTCCGTAACGAACCATAACCTCGAGCGATGGGAATCGCATTCTATTTTACTTACTTGGTAAAACCTTAAGCGAGACAAGGGAGGCAACTTTTCTTAAGTTTGAGCATCGCGGCGAAGCTGTCGACCATGGGTGGGACTAGGGCTTTGAGGATGATTTCGAATTCACTGTCCTTTTCACCTTCATCAATCTGTTCGATTAGGTGATTCAAGACACCGATGACCAACTTCTTCTTCTGGGGACCTGGGAGTTTCTTGAACTTTTGAGACTCCATCATGAGGCGACCCAAGATTGGGGGGACGTCCTCCTTGGTGAGACCGTCGTCGATGTACTCACTCTTGAGTTCCTCGACAGTCTTGACGAGGCTTTGCGCGTCGATCTTTCCAGCAAACTTTTGTAATATGAGATCCATTTATAATATATATATATTATAAATGATGGAACTAAACGACATCATCGCGAGTATCGCATTTGGGTTGGGATTTGTTCTGATGTACAAAGATTTGGAAAACTCAGATAAGGTTGATGTGGAAAAAAAGAATGTTATACTTTTAGGGCTTATATCGAGTTTTCTCTGGCTTGTGCACCAATACAGGAGGTATGGTCTAAACATGACGACAGTGTATACCTCAACGGGACTAATTGTCCAGTTGTTCGTGTTAAACAGGATCTTACTTAAGGAGAAGCCGCGTCGATGATTCAGTAATGAGTTCTATTATTTGTGCACCTGTAAAGTTTTCATATTACAAGCGTTATCAGGCTAAGCTGGCTAAGCGTAGTACGCGTTCTTCCTATAAGGTTCGTTCATCGAGTGAGCCTTCGGTCGAGCCTTCGATCGAGCCTTCGGTCGAGCCTTCGGTCGAGCCTTCGGTCGAGCTTTCTATCGAGCCATATCAACCACAGACTCGATTCGCTGAGGTTCTCAATGGTCGCGC
>TARA_B110000914_G_scaffold95164_1_pt1 | contig 11459 bp, 7 predicted proteins | sample TARA_B110000914 | Tara Oceans TARA_B110000914 (sample SAMEA4397983) | marine metagenome | biome: Polar Biome; feature: [MES] marine water layer (ENVO:01000295) within the mesopelagic zone...; material: water (ENVO:00002006), including particulate matter (ENVO:01000060) such as......
TCCGTGAGAGGGTCACCGAAACTGATGAGACTGGACCCACTCACCATAGAGACCTGGGGAACACGGGACCACGTGATGAGGTCTTCAGACCATTGGATTTCCACTCCTCCCAAAGCAATATCCTGCCCGATCTTCAACGTGGCACCTGCAGAGGTGAAGTCGAAGAGCTGCTCCGGGGAGTTTGTTTCATCGAAGCCAAGGGAAAAGAGGATGATATTGGGAGTGCTAGGAGAAAGACTAAATTCATTCTGGCTGGCCGCCCCCACGCCCGCGTCGGAGGCCCAATCCGGATAGTCGGGAAATTCGATGAAGGTTTCCCCGGTGGCCTTGAGGGTGCCCTCGATTTTGACACTGGCGTCAACCGGCAGATCTTCGGATTCAATGGGTTGATCGATTAAGGTCGGGTATACGAGAGTGACATTGAAGTAGAGCTTGCGACCTTCGATCCGGCCCGGAGTGATGGAAACTGATCCGATTCCATCTCCACTGCCAACGAAGTTGACCTCAGCAAAATTGAAGTCGGGGATGTCCAGAGAGCCTGTGAGGATGGATCTGGCCTCGCCCTCAAGAATACCGCGATTGACGGTGAGTTCATGCTGTGAGGAATCGAATTCACCGTTCGAAGGATCCACGATGCCGGGAGCCACGGGGGTGAAAGCGGTGAAGCCAAGATCTTTGCTTTCGAAGGAGTAACTCGCGAGGAAGTTGCCGGAGTCAAGCGTCACGTCGGTGCCGGTCACGTCCGCAGACAGGATAGTCATCTCGTCCGTATTACCTGTTGCCGGTGAGAGATTGAGCTGCACTTCGATTGTTCCGGAGAGGTCAGAGGTGTCATTGGAGGATCCAAACCCCGAGACCGTGAGATCGATGTCGACTTCGTTGAGGCCCGTTTCGTCCACCAAGGTAAGCACGGCTTGATTGGCCACTTGACCGAAGGAGGTCACTGGGAGGGAACTAAGGAAAACGATGAGAAATGATCGCATGAGTGATTTTTACCACGAAAGCAGTCCCTTGCGAATGAATTCTCAGCGTCCACAGTCTCCCCGTGACTAAGACTTTGGATCCATTGCTAGGCAAGATGCGCCGTGTTGCCACGGGGCTTCTTATGCTGATGGTTTTTCTCTATGTTCTGACTCGTTCCTTTGAAGGAAACGGATCGCTCTGGCCCTGGTTGAGAGTATTTCCCGAAGTGGCCATGGTGGGAGCGATAGCGGATTGGTTCGATCCCAGGCGCCGGAGCCAACTTACTTCATTGAAGTTGAAGGACTTACCGTATTTCCGCCATGTGGTTAATCAGCGAGTGTGAACACCTTTAGCCCAAGCCACCGGTTCAAGAGCGTTGCTTTGGGCCACGATGGGCGTATTGGCGACGGGAAATCCCCGCTTCGCGCAAAAAGAAGTCTGTGGGTGGTCACTTCCATCCCTCATCGGGTGGAGAGGCGAGAAGTCTCTCCTACGGGGTTGAGGAAGCTTGGTCGCGTAAAGGGCTTTCGCCCCACGCGATTCCTGGGGGGATCAAAAGCGCAACTTTCGACTACGGTTGCTGGGTAGGAGGGGGCTGGGGGCTCCGGCTCCTTTTTTGTTGATGAGGTGCAGGTAGATCATGGTGGTGGAGATCGGCACTCTTTCGGCATCCGTTTGGTTTGCCCATTCCTCACGTCGTGATTGTTCGAAGGAAAAAGAACGCATTGGTGCTGCCGTCGCATCTTTTGTTAGGAAGAGCTTTTTGACTCCCGAAGAGGTTGCTCGTCAGTGGTATGCGGGTGATCTTTTGGTCTCAGGCAGAGTCGCGGAGCGTCCTTCCTCGGGGGCTAGGCTTCGGTGATACGAAGGGCGAGGTATTCCTCGATGGCTCGGGTTGGGTCCTGATGGCGCATGAGAGTTTCGCCGATGAGGATGGCGCTGGCTCCTGAGTCGAGGGCGCGTTGAGCATCGTTGGTATTTTTGAGGCCGGATTCGGAGACGAGGATGACGTCATGGGGAACCTCTTCGGCGAGTTGTTCGGTGGCGATGAGGTCGGTGGTGAAGGTCTTCAAGTTACGGTTGTTGATACCGATGAGATCGGCGCCGAGGTCGAGGGCGCGTTCCATTTCGGGGAGATCGTGGACCTCGACGAGGACGTCGAGTTGCACATCGCGGGCGGCATCATAGAGTTTACGAAGTTGGTCGTCATCAAGCGCGGCGACGATGAGGAGGATGGCATCGGCTCCGCAGACGCTGGCTTCGTAGATTTGGCACTCGTGAACGGTGAAGTCTTTACGGAGAAGAGGGATGGGAGAGATTTTGGAAATCTCCATCAGGTAGGAAAGGTGGCCCTGGAAGTATTTCTCGTCAGTGAGAATGGACATGCAGGTCGCGTCGCCATCGATGTAGCGTTTGGCCTGGCGGACAGGATCGAAGTTGGGATCGATGATGCCGGCGGAAGGGGAGGCTTTTTTGACTTCGGCAATCACGCCGAGACGGTCCGGGCCCAGATCGAGAGCGGAGCGGAATCCCCCAAAATCGTTGCGCATTAGGGCGGAAGCACGGAGTTTGCGGGTCAGGGGAATGAGAGGTTCGATCTCCTGCTTTTTGTAAGCGATGATTTCGTCTAGCTTGTTCATAGGCGACGGCATTATCCAATACGCCAAGTCACCAAAAAGGAAAGCGATCAATTCCACTCTTGTCCTCGAAGGCGGGACGGGGAATGCTTTCCATCCGATGAAAGTGTTTCTAGCTATCGTCTGCCTCCTGCCGGTCCTGCTCTGTGCCCAGCAGGAGTCGACCAGCAGTGTGGGAAGCCGGTTGTCCATTTTTGGTGGCTCAGCGCCTCTTCGAGTGGCGATGGTTCAGGATGCCGAGATCCTGATTAAAGACCTGGACCTCCTGGTAGGTGAACTCAACGGAAAACCATTCCCTATTGTGCTTCAGCTTTATGCGGAAGATCCGGGCAAGGCGTCGCGCATTGGCAGGGAATTTCAGAAGCTGGAAATCGCGGAACAGCAATATCGACTTCGGATCGATCTGCGTCTGGGTCGAGGGAATTCCTTTCACCAGGATGAGCTCGATCGCGTTCTTTTGGAGATGCTGCTGATCGAGCGGACTCTGCGGTCACTTCCGGAGGGGGTCGAGGCGGACCGGGTTGAGATTCGCCCGTGGCTTCTTGATGGACTCGCTGAAGCGATTCTCTGGAAAAAGGGAAAAGGGGACCGGCGTATGTATGCTTCCCTGGTTGATAGCGGGGGATGGGTGGAGGTGGAAAAGTTGGTTGATCGAACGATGATTGGAGGCTTGAATGTTCTGAGCCGTGAGCTTTTCCGAGCCTCGTCCGGGGCTTTGGTGATGGCGCTATTGGCCCAACCGCAGGGGCAAGTGAGCATGTCCAATTTCCTGGGTCGAGTTGCGACCTTTGAGGGAGAGTCCCTCACTCTGCTACGAACTCACTTTCCCCAGGTGAACCTCGGGGCGAAGGGTCTGGAGCGTTGGTGGATGTTACAAGTTGCGGCGATGTCCGAGCAGCGTTTGACTTCTGCGATGACGGTTCCGGAGACGGAGAGTCGATTAGTGAAATGTTTTGAATTCTATCTTAATGACCCCAAGGGACGTGCTTATACTGTTGGGTTGGAATCGTGGGCGGAAGTGGCAGCGCTTGAAACAAAGGAGGAGCGAATTGAGGCGCTTCGCCCGGCTTCCAATTCACTGGCTCACCTCAGTTTTCGCTGTTTCCCGACTTATCGGCCGGTGATCGGAGGATACATTCAGATCCTTTCTGAGATTGTCGAAGGCAAGACCAAGAAGGCCATCACCATGATGGAAAATCTTCAGACGTTTCGAAATGCCGAGGTTCAGCGGCATGCCCAACTCGTTGACCTGATGGATTGGTATCACCTCTCGAGTGTGAAGGAGGAGAGCGGTGAGTTTGAAGATTACCTGCGGGTGAAGGAAAATTTGCGGCGGGGAGAAAGTGTTTTGAATGATCCCCTCATCAAATATGTCGATCAGGTGGAGAGCATCTTTGCGAAGCCGAAGTCCCGGTAAGTTTCTCCAGGGCAAAAAAAATGCGCCCCGGACGAAATGCCTGCGAAAACATGGACCGCCCGGGACGCTTTGAGAAACGAGCTGGATTAATTTCTCGTTCAGCCCCTATTTATGCAGGAAGTTGGCTCCAATCACAGGAAAAGGTTCCAAACTTTGCGTTCTTTTTAGTAAGTGCTTTTTCTTGACTTTTTCCAGGCGGCGGGGACGGGAGGCTGCTTCAGCCTTGTGTCGCAGCCTCAACCTGTTCGGGGAAGTATTTCATCAACGATTCGGTGACGTGAGGAGCGGCCATTCCGAGGCCACAGGCGGAGGTGGCTTTCATTGCTTCGTTGATGTCGTTAACTTCCTCGGTCCAAGCCTCGGTGGAGAGATTCCCGGCATCGCCATTAAGCCGCTCGGTGAGACGTTGGGTGCCAATGCGGCAGGGGAAGCACTTGCCGCAGGACTCGTGGGCAAAGAAAGCCATGGCATCGTGGGCGGCTTTCACCATGTCACGGGTGTCGTCGAAAACCATGATGCCTCCGGCTCCGAGGAAAGAACCGTGCGAACGAATGCAGGGATCATCGAGAGTGAGATCGTCGAGGATTTGATGCCCGAGAAAGCCCCCGGAAAGTCCGGCCATGGTCACTGCTTGAATGGATCGTCCTTCGAGAGGACCGCCGGCCCAATCATAGAGGAGGGTTTTGAGAGGGAGGCCGAAGGGAATCTCGTAGTTGCCGGGACGTTGGATGTCACCCGAAAGAGAAATGAGCTTGGTTCCGACGTGTTCACCTAGGCCGAGCGATTGGTACCACTCGGCTCCTTTTACGATGATGTGGGGGACGGCGCAGAGAGTTTCGACGTTGTTGACGACGGTGGGTTTGTCTTCGAATCCGTGCGTGACGGGAAAGGGGGGCTTGTTGCGGGGGAAGGGATGTTTCCCTTCGAGCGAGTTGAGTAGCGAGCCTTCCTCTCCACAGATGTAGGCACCGGCACCGCGTCGGACGTAGAGGTGGAATTCGAAGCCGGTTCCGAGGATATTATTTCCGAGAAGGCCGGCTTCCCGTGCTTCGGCGAGGCACTTTTCGAGGAGGAGATTGGTTTCGGGATACTCGTAGCGAAGGTAAATGAATCCGCGGGGCGCGCCGGTGGCATATCCCGCGATGATCATTCCTTCGATGAGGGCGAAGGGATCATAATCCATGAGGGCGCGGTCTTTGAAACACCCCGGTTCTCCTTCGTCGGCATTGCAGACGATGGACTTGGGATGGCGGTCGCACTCGGCGACGGCTTTCCATTTAAGTCCGGTGGGGAATCCGGCTCCTCCACGGCCCGCGAGTTTGGAGTCGGTGATCGTTTCGACCACTGCCACGGGTGTGCTGGTGAGGATCGACTTAAGGGCAAAGAGCCCGCCATTGGCGCGGTAGCCTGCGAGGGTGTTGTGGCCTTCTTTGCGGATGTTGGCAAAGAGGGCTTCTTCGATGCCTCCGGGATTGATGGGAGGGAGAGGAGATGGCGTGGGTTTGAGCTCAGCAGCGGTGGCTCCGGCGAGAGTGGTGTGCCCGGTGAGGACAGGGATGGGAGCGTCGCAACGGCCCGAGCAGGGCATTTCGGTGGCGGGTTGCCCCTGGGATTTGAGAGTTTCGAGGATCTCGTTTCCTCCACGCAGGCAACAGATGTTTCCGGTGCAAACGCGCGGGGCTTCGAGGCCGCCAGGGGTGCGGGAAAAGTGGTGGTAGAAAGTGACGGTGCCGTAGAGATCAGCGAGAGGCGTTTTCAAGCCATCGGAAACCGAACGGAGGGCGTCATGGGACAAGTAGCCGTCGCGATCATGAAAGGCATGAAGCAGTGGAAGGAGAGGAGCGGGCTCGTCTTTCCATTGGTCAATGAGCTGCTGGTCGGATGCGGGAACGGCCATGGCAAGAGGATGACGGAACGTCCCTAAGAGGCAATCTAAGAAAGTCTAAGCAGTAGGCTTTGTTTCGTCTTTTGAGGCGGCTTTGGTGCCTTCCTCTTCCGGTTCGACGATCTTAACCTTGGCTCCATTTGGGGCGGTGGCGAGGCGATTGGTGACAATGTGCCAGCCTTCTATGAGATCATCGGTCACGACGAGGTTTTCTTCGTCGCTCCAGATGGGGTTAATTTTTTGGCGAAGGAGGGTGGTGTCCTCGGGGTTGATGAGAAGGATTTCGTTAGGACGGCGAAGGGTCTTGCGTGGGATGACGAAGACCTGGGAAATGAGGGTTCCTTCCAGAGTGGCGCGAACGGGTTGACCAATACGGAGGGGGGCATCGACCTCCTTATGCAGGCCGAAGGGGTCGTCTACGCGAGCGATGACGAAGAGTTTGCGTGATTTTTCATCGAGAGTGCCTTCCGTGCGAACGATGAAGCCGTTCCAGGATTGAAGGGATTCCTCGGTGAGGGCGTCAGCAAGTTTGACGGGGACGGGTGGGTCGTCCGGGTTGTTGGGAAGTTTGACGTGGATGAGTTCACGCGCGGAGAGAGAGAGGCGGACTTCGGCGAAGTCGGTGGAAAAGATCTCACCGATGGTCGTGCCCGGACTAATGGATTGGCCAAGTCCGACGAGGCGTTCCTTGACCCGGCCGGCATAGGGGGCGAGGACCTTGGTGCGCTCGAGATCCCGGGTGGCATCAGAGAGATCAGCGATGGCCGCTTTGACGTTGGCCTTGGCCTCTTTGAGCTGGGGTTTGCGGAGAACGAGTTCAGTGGGAGGAGTGGTGTATCCGAGGTCCTGCCAATCGAGAAGGGCTTGTTTGGCGCGTGCTTCTTCCTGGGCGAGGGTGGCTTCGGCGCGGGCGAGTCGGGCTTCGGCGGAGGTTTGGGCCGCGATAAAATCGCTGGAGTCGAGTTCTAGAAGAACGTCGTCTTTCTCGAAGAAGGAGCCACTCTCAAAATTGGGCGAAATATTGATGACGCGACCGCTGACGCGGGGAGTGAGAGACGTTTGATTGTGGGGTTGAACGATCCCCTGGGACTGCAAGATGACGCGGTAGTCCGTGCGTTTGAGGATGTCGGTCTCGGCCTCAATCATGACAGGAGGCGGGCGACGGGGACTCTTCTTTTCTTCTTTTCCCGAAAGGGACGTGTATCCCAGATAGCCAAGTGCCATGACGATGACGGGGAGGATGAGACGGAGAAGTTTGTCCATGCGGTGCGGTAATCTAGGGTCGGATACGCAAAAAGCGAGACAGGTCTAACACCGGATCGACTATCCGGCCTTTTGCAGAGGAGTAATGTGGCGGGTGGCCATCTCTTGAAGTTCCTCGGTGCCGGGGACATCCCGGCTGGGACCGAAGGAACGGTCCTTGAGGGATTTGATTGAGGCGGAGAGGTCGAGGCCTTCTTTTTCAGAGAGTTGGCCGTTGCGCTGGAGGTTTTCGAGGAAAGCGAGGACGCTCACGGGAGTGAGGGTGGTGGGGAGGTTGGGGCCTTGGGCGAGCTGTTCAACCGGAGCCTTTTTGCGGAAGAGGAAGAAAGCGGCGATGCCGGTGAGGAGCGCCACTGGAACGAGCCAGAGAAGCATGGAGGGTGAGTCTGATCCGGCGGCGAGGGCGGTGGTTTCTTCGACTGAAACGAGGTCAACGTCATCGTATTTTTGAAGAGTGAGACCTTCGTCTTTCTTCGTGGAAAGAGTGGCGAGGACAGGGGGGAAGGTGAATTTGGAAGGGAGTTTGCCATTTTTGGGCTCCAGGATGAAGCGCCATTCATGGGTCGAGACGGGGGCTCCGTCGTCGGTGCGGGCGTCGAGCTCGTCGACCTGCAATTCGCGGTCGTCGGTGGAGGTAATTTCGAAGCCATCGAGGGGGAGTTCGATGAGTTCACCGAGCGGGGGAACAAGCCCGTGGCCGGAGGCGCGGATTTCGAGGGCGAGGTGGCCTTCTTTTTCGGCCTCACGTTGATCAAGAATCATGGTTAGTGAGAGATCACGATAGGGCCGGGCGGCAGTTGCCTTGCTGGCATCGATGGGGATGGCGGCGGAAGAGATGGGGAGGACGACGTAGCCCGAGGTGTCGAGGAAATCGAGGTCGATCTTGAGCGGAGGGATGCTGTCGACTTCGGGCCCCTTGGGCTTGAGGAGGAAGTAGGCATAGGGGGTGAGAGTCCAACCTTCACGGGAGTCGGTTCGGCTGATCACCTTAGAGTTGTGGAAGGTGAGGGAGGTCACTTCGAAGTGCTCTTCGAGAACAGAGCGGGCAGCTTTTTCAAATTTGTCGCGGTAATCTTCGGTGGGGCGGCCATAATTATAGGAATATGGGGCATTATTCTGGTTGATGAGGTAACGTTGGAAGCCACCTGATTCTCGTTCGATTTCCTTGGTGTGGCGGAGGTTGACGAAAAGCCCGAAGGGTTCGGAAGCGTTGATGCGGTCGGGCCCATCGAGGTGAACATCGAGTTCGATCTCGGTGACGAGATCCTGGTAATACTGGAAGACGCGGGAGGCTTCGTCGACCTGTTCATGGGGCCCTGTGATTTGGAGGGCGGCTTCGAGGAAGCGATATTTCAGGTCGGCGGAGACATTGGCGAGGCGGGCGTTGATTGTTTTGGCGAAGTCATCGAGATGGCGTTTTTGCGCAAGTTCGGGAATGCTCGCAAGGGAGGCCTTAATTTTGGGGTATTGCGCGGGAATGGGTTGATGTTCGGCCTTAAGCGTGGCGAGATTGGGGGAGCCGAGGGCGGCGTAAAACCATGTCGTAAAAGTCTCGGTGGATTCGTTCTTTTCGTCCTCGAGTGGGAGGGTGGTGATGTATTCGGCAGCGGCGGCTTCGAGATCCTCAAGGGCGAAGCCCTTGGTGGTCGAGTGTTCGGGGTTGGAAGACAGGCCGGACTTGTAGTTAGATTCCTCGTATTTCAGCGAGGCCAGCTGGACTTTCAGCGCCCAGCTGTCGGGATGCTGATCGAGAGCGTCGAGGGTGAGGTTTTTGGCAGCGGAGTATCCTTTGAAAATTTGGGCTTCGAGTTCCTTGTCCTTGCGGTTGGTTTTGGCCTGCTCCTGAACCTTGGGATTCGGCCAGAGGCGGGCAAGATTTTCGCGCATGCGGCGAAGAAGGGAGGTGGTGGTTTTTGGGTCGAGTTTGGAGGTTTCCCCGAAGACTGCGGCGAGAGCTTCGACGCGCCAAACTTCGGCTTGCGAGTGGGCCGCAATGAAGGCGTCGGCAAAGGCCTCCTGAAAATCTTCGTCGAGGCCGAGGCCGCGGACCTCCTGAACCATTTTGGCAAGAAGCTTGAGGTTTCGTTCCTGCTTTGATCGGGTAAGGGGGATGGTTTCGGCGCGTTGGTTGTATCCGTAGAAATACGAGTAGCTGGAGCGGTAACGGGATTGTTGATTGGGGTTATGGTTTTCTCCCCAGACGCGGATCATTTCGCGAACGAGCTCCTTTGTGTCCTTGGGGCGCGAGGAAGCGAGTTCCTTTAAAATGGGGAAGGCCTTTTCCTCTTCTTTGACTTTGAGATAGAGTTTGGCGGCGTTGGTGAGATTTTCGATACGCACGGGCGGATCGATTCGGGCCAGCCATTTCTCGTTGGGCCTTGTGCGGAGGAGTTCGCCCGAGGAGATGGCCGGGGTCACACGAGAGTTGGTTGGCTGAACGGGCTGACGATAGCGGGAGTAGAAGATATTTCCGAAGGGATCAACCTGGGCCTGGGGACGCATGGAATTGGAAGAGTCGAGGCGGTAGGAGCGTTCGGCTTCGGTATTCCAGTTGAGGACATAGAGGGTGAGAATTTCCTGCCAGGGGGCGAGGTCGATGTCGTTGTTGTCGGTGAGGGCGGCGACCGCAGCGGATTGAAGTTTGAGTTGCTCGAGGCGGAAATCGGGTGAGCGGTGTTCGCGAAGCTGTGCGGCAAGGGTGCCGACGGTGGCGAGGATTTCGAAGCCTTCGGCCGAGGCATCGGCGAAGGTTTTGGTGAGCCACTGGCGACCGGTCCCGTCTTCGAGGTCGGGGACGAGGGCGAGGGCGCGGTAGAGGGCTTCGGCGCGTTCGTTGAGGGGCGCTTCTTTTTCCCGGATGATGCCGAGGGAAAGGTCCCAGGCTTTTTGAAGGTGTTCCTTGCCCCGATCTGCGGTGTGGGATTCAGCGTGGTAGCGGGCGAGGAGGTTGAGGGAGCTGTGGTTTTTAGAAGTGTGGGCTGTTTCGGGATCGGGGAGAAAAGGTGAAACTTCTTCAAGGTGCCCAGCTTCGATGAGAAGGCGAGCGGAGCGGGCTTTGGCCTCTTCGTTCTGACTCCCGAAGTAGCGGGTGCCTTTGGCAAGGGTGGTGAAGAATTCGCGGGGAGGTTTTTTTTCTCCTTTGATGAGCCCGGCGAGTTGGGTGAGGAGTTGGGTGTTGGGGGCTTTTTTAGCGGCGTCGGTGAGGGCGAGGAATTCGGCGGGCCGAAGATATTGCGGTTGCTTATGCTGTTTGGCACCGAGACCGGTGAGTTCCTTGCGGGGCCGGATGGTGACAGGCGAATTCAGTTGGGTGACGAGTTGGCGGAAGGCAGTGGTGGAGTCGTTGTCTGGGAGTGCTTCGAGGTAGGTCTTGACTTGGTCCCAGCGGCCGAGAACGACGTCGCGTCGGAATATTTCGAAGTCATTTTTGAAAGCGACAGCTTTCGCTTGGTTTTCACGTTGCTTGAGGATCTGGGGGCTGACAGCGGGTGGTTCGATACTAGGATCGACGGGAGGCTCAGGGACGGGAGGCTTGGTGGCTTCGTTTTTTTCGGCAAGCCGGGCAGTGAGTATTCCGGAGGGAGAGCGGTCGATGGCCATGGTTTGCAACATGCGTGAACGCTGTTGCTCGGGCGTCTGGGGGACGCGTGGCTGGGCGGAGGGAGGGAGGTTACTGGGAACGGCGGGAACATTGTTTTCCGTGATGATGACGCCGGCGGGAATCTTTTCGATTTGGAGGAGTTTTGATTGCTGGGCTGATGCTGAGATCAGGGTAAGCGAAAGCGGTAGGAAATTCCTAAGTTTCATGAAGGTGGGATCGTGAGGTGGGCGAGAGGGATAGGCTAGGATCCGGAGCCATCAGCAGGAGGACCTTCTCCAGCACCGCGTGAATCGCCGGGCTTCTTCCCTGGCTTGGCACTTTTTTTCGGGCGACCGCCCGAGCTGCAACCTTGTCATTGGCTGGGGATGGGGAGGCCGTAGAGCTCGGTTGGCTCAGCGCGTGCCAGGCGAATGGCTGATTCGAGGTCGGCAAGATGCTTTTCCTTGTTGGAGCCGGTTTGGGCGAGGAATTTGTATTCTTGGCGGGCAGCTTCGATTTCAGGCTCCCACTCTTCGGCAGGAAGGCCTTCCAATTTCATGAGGTAGGTCATGTAGTAGCGGGCATTGGCGAGAGTGGAAATGGCTTCTTCCTTCAGTTCCGAAGGAGTGGATGAGTCGTCATTGAGTTGGGAAACGAGCTCAGCAAGGTCCTCGCGAGCCTCGGGGAGTCGGGAGCTTTGCATTTTGGCTTTGG
>TARA_B110000914_G_scaffold107771_1_pt1 | contig 11445 bp, 5 predicted proteins | sample TARA_B110000914 | Tara Oceans TARA_B110000914 (sample SAMEA4397983) | marine metagenome | biome: Polar Biome; feature: [MES] marine water layer (ENVO:01000295) within the mesopelagic zone...; material: water (ENVO:00002006), including particulate matter (ENVO:01000060) such as......
ACTTTTGTCCTTTCGCCGGAGGCCTTCCAAATTTAAAAGATTCTCATGAAGCAAAGGATGATTGGGATCGCGGCGTGGATCGTGGTGGTCGGAGCATGCCTCGGGGAGGGTGTTCCGCTGAAGGAGGCCACGGTGGGTGGGAAAACCCTCTTCACGGAAATCAGTCCCGATGAGAGTGGGATGAATTTTGTCAATCCCATCGACAAAAAGCACCCGACCAAGCGCCTCTATTTGGGTGCCTTTGCTTGTGGCGGAGTGGCCATCGGAGATCTCGATGGCGATGGCATCCACGATATTTTTTTGACGAGCGGGCCGCGAAGAAACCGGCTCTATCGCGGGCTGGGAGAAATGAAATTTGAAGACGTCACCGGGTCTGCGAAGGTATCGGGCGGCGGGGAATGGACTTCCGGAGCGACCTTGGTGGACATTGATGCCGATGGCGATCTTGACATCCATGTGTGCAACTACGACGCGCCCAATGCACTATTCATCAACGATGGCTCGGGGGTTTTTTCGGAGAAGGCGGCGGAGTTCGGACTGGCCGTATCCGATGCGAGTTTGATGGCTTCCTTTTGCGACTATGACCTCGATGGCGATCTCGATTGCTTTCTGCTCACCCGCGATTTTAAGCGCGACGGCGGTCGACCTGAAAAGCACCCGGTCGTAAAAACGGCAGACGGTTATGAACTCGCTCCGGGATATGAAAAATATTACCGCATCGTAAATAAAGGCGGTGGCAATTGGGCCTACGTCAACGCGGGTCGGGAGGATTATTTGCTGAAGAACGAAGGAGGGAAATTTGTCGATGTCAGCAAGGTTTCCGGGATCTCCGGCCGTGACCGCGGGAACTCCGCGACATGGTGGGATTATGACAACGACGGCCTTCCGGATCTTTATGTCGGGAATGATTTCAAAGATGCCGACCGCCTTTATCGAAATCAGGGCGACGGAACTTTCAAGGATGTCATCAGCTCGGTTGCTCCGCATACGCCGTGGTTTTCGATGGGAGCGGATTTCGCGGATCTTGATGGCGACGGGCGCGAGGATCTCCTCGTGGCAGACATGGCGGGGACGAATCATTTCAGCTCCAAAACCTCGATGGGTGAGATTGGATCGATCCGCCCGTTCTTGGTTTCGGCGGTGCCCCGGCAATACATGCACAATGTTCTCTATCTTAATCAGGATTCCGGCCTGCTGCTGGATGGATCTTTCATGGCGGGGCTGGCCAAATCCGATTGGAGCTGGGCGGTGAAGACCTGCGACTTCGATCTCGATGGACTCCCCGATGTCTTCTTCACGAACGGAGTTTCGCGGAGTTTTAACGATTCCGATATCCAACGGACGATGGACGATTACATTGGGAAAACGGAATGGGAATTTTACGAATCGATGGAGCCGCGCAGGGAGATAAATCTCGCTTTGGTGAATCGGGGCGGGCTTTCTTTTGAAAAGATCAGCGAAGAGTGGGGCTTAGATCATCTCGGCATGAGTTATGCGGCCGCGACCGGGGATCTCGACGGCGATGGCGACCCCGATCTTGTTGTGGCTAGTCTTGATGAGCCGGTGAAAATTTACCGCAATGACGCTGCCAAAGTGAAGCGTCGGATCGCGGTCCGGCTGGTGGGAGCAGAAGGAAATCGCGCGGGTCTTGGTGCTCGCGTGACGGTGCGGGTCGGAGGAAAAACCCAGGTGCGGACGCTGCGTCCTGCGACAGGATTTCTCTCGTCGAACGCGCCCGAGATTTACTTCGGCACTGGCGCAGCGGAGGAGGTAGAGGAACTCACGGTGATCTGGCAACGAGGCACAACGCAGGTCCTGTCGGGACTCAAAGCGGGCCAAACTCATACCATCAAGGAGCCGGCTTCTACCCCGCCGACCTGGCAGCCTCGCAAAAGGGAGAGGCCCATGTTTGCCGAGTTGAGATCGCCCAGTCTAGCCGCAGTGGCACCCATCGAGCGACCTTTTGATGACTACGCCCGGCAGCCGCTTTTGGCCTATCAGCACTCCATGTTCGGTCCCGGAATGGCGTGGGCGGATGTCGATGGCGACGGCGATCAGGATTTCTATTTATGCCGTCCGGCAGGCCAAGCAGGAGAAGTTTCGCTGGCCCAGTCACCGGGGGTTTTTGGTTCAAAACCAGACCAGCCATTTGACGAACATTCGGAAGCGGAAGATCTCGCGTCCTTGTTTTTCGACGCAGATTGTGACGGGAAGTTAGATCTCTATGTCGTGAGCGGCGGAGTGGAAGGCGAGCCCGGCAATTTGAATTTGAAGGATCGGCTTTATCTCGGCAATGGTGACGGGACTTTTAAAAAGGCCCCGGATGGTGCTCTTCCGAACTTGCGGGACAGCGGGAGCTGCGTGGTGTCGCTTGATTTTGACGAGGATGGCGACCTCGATCTCTTTGTGGGTTCGCGCGTTATTCCAGGACAGTATCCCGAGACGTCCTCGAGCCGGCTTTTAAGAAACGATTCTTCGCCTGGTGCTCCAAAATTCGTGGATGTCACTCCCACCGTTCCCGGCCTCGAGAAGGTGGGTTTGGTCACTGCGGCCTTGGCGAGCGATGCCAATGGTGACGGGCGCGACGATCTCCTTCTCTCCTGCGAGTGGGGACCGGTTCGGCTCTTCCTCAGCCGTGACGACACCTTCGAAGAAAAGACCGATACCGGAATCGTGGATCGTCTCGGGTGGTGGAATGGCCTTGCCGGAGCGGATCTTGATGGCGACGGCGACACCGATTACGTTGTGACTAACCAAGGGCTCAACACTCCCTACAAGGCCAGTCCCGAAAGCCCAGAATTACTCTACTACGGCGTGATGGATGAGAGCGGAAAGCCCCACATTATTGAGGCGAAGTTTGAAGGCAAGACTCTCTATCCACGGCGCGGGCTGAGTTGCTCAAGCGGGGCCATGCCCGCTCTTCGTACGAGACTGAAGACTTTCAATAAATTCGCCACCTCTTCCCTGAGCGACCTTTACAGTGATGCCAGACTGAAGAATGCCCGGCGATTTGAGGCCAACTATCTCGAGACCTCGGTGCTGATCAATGACGGCAAAGGGAGCTTCACCATGAATCCTCTTCCCAGATGGGCCCAGCTATCGCGTTCGAATTGTGTGCTGCTGGAAGACATCGACGGTGATGGCAAGGTCGATTGTTTCCTGGGGCAGAATTTCTACGGAGCACAACCTGAGATCGGACATTTTGACATGGGATCTTCGCTATTTTTGAAAGGACTGGGCGATGGCAATTTTGAACCCATCCTGCCCGTGCGAAGCGGCATCCAGATTCCGGGTGCGGTGATGTCTCTGAATGCGGTCGATCTGAATGGCGACGGTCGGAAGGAGATTATTTATGGAGTCAATCGAGGCCGGGCGCGGGTCTTTTCATTCCTGCCGAATTAGGACGGCATCTTATTTTTCCTCTCCAAGGCCTCCTACTTCATGTTTGGAATCACGGAGGAGATTCCCAGTTCCTGGCAGAGATCGGCATGAAGTTTCTTCATGGACGGACGCATAATGGTGACTCGTTTGTTGTCCGTCCTGGAAAGATAAGGAGTGAAAATTGAGGTAAGGAGACCTTGGAAAGCGGGTCGTGCCGAAGCCGGTGCGCGCTGAAGCTTTGTCACAATGATCCAGGCGATGGAGTGCAGGAAATTCTCATCGTCAAAGTCCTGTGCCAGGATGATTCGGTGTTTGACCAAAGAGAGATTTCGTTCGAGCGGCAGGGCGAGGAGGTTGTTCAGGAGAGTGACTGCGCGGGCGGCATCGTTCCTGGTTTCTGTTTCGGATTTCCCGGGATATCGGGCGAGGCCCGCAATGCGACATTGGTAGGCGGCTTCGAACCAGGCTTTGCGGTGGTCTTTGAATTTCGCCAATCTTTCATCAACCGCCCGGACCCGTTTTTGTTGATTGGTGAGGGCCCAGTAGCGGGCTTCGAGGAGGAAAATTTCTTCGTCATCAAGTTGTTCGACGGTCCTCGCAAGTCCGGTGGATTCTTTGAGGAACTCGGCGAACTCGGTGGGCGGAAATGTCCCTTTCTGTGCGTTCCATTTCCGGGTGGCGTCACCGAATTGGGCGAGCGCACGGAGGGGGAGGATTTCGGATAGGGCGACGCCGAGGTCTTCTGCGATTCTGAGTTGTTCGACGACTTGGTCGGGCCGGGTTTCAAGGGTCGCGGGTAATTTGGCGATGACGCGATCGCCTTGGGTCAGGACTTTGCCGTAGAAATTTTCGCGATCAAGAGCAGGAGAGCCACCCTTGAGCAGGCGGGTCAGGTAGGTGAAGTCAACTCCCGCTTCAGCAAGCTTGGCGCGGACTTTTTCAGGATCCCGGTTGAGATAATGGAGCGGCCCGATGAGAGGAATGAGAGTGTCGGGCGCGTTCAGCGCGCCCTCGAAATCCTTGCCCGGCAGGTGGTGGGTTGCCATGAGATTGCGGTCGTCGGTGATGGGGGGGAACCCCTTGGCAAGTTCGCGACAGCCGGCCTCATCAAGTTGTAATACCGCGAGCAGATCCTCGAGGAAAGAGAGCTTGGGATAGTCGCTCAACTGGAAGAAGTTCGCGCTGGACCACATGCGTTCGTCGAGTGATTCGTCCGAGCAGACCACGACGAAGTTATCGCTGATAAGGTAGAGTTGGACATGCGGGAAGACTTCGCCAGTCGAGGTGAGAAAGGAAGCGAGGAGCGACTCATCGACGAAGCTCGAACCCAACCATTGCACGAAGATCCCGCCAGGATTCAGGTGGTCGTTGGCGATGGCGAGAAACTCCCGGGTGTAAAGATGGGAGGCTCCGGCCGTCCAGGGATGGGAAGGCTGCGAAACGATGGTGTCGTAGCTTTTGCTCGAAAGTTTGAGGGCACCGCGGGCGTCGTTGATGATTACGTTGATGCGCTTGTCTTGAAAGGGATCAATGGCCCGTCGACTTGCGACGAGCTTGTTGGCGGCGATGACTTCCTCTTCAATTTCGACAACATCGATCTCTTGAAAACCGGAGGGGATCGATTCCAGAAGAGCCCCGCCTCCGAAGCCCACGACGAGCATCGATTCGGCGGCTGGCATCAGGACCTTAGGCAGGGCTGGGAGCCATCGGATGTGGGTGTAAGAGAGGGCCTCGGCTCCTTTTGGGAAGATCTCTGCTTCTTGAAGCCCGTTGCTTCGGATGACGAGGTTTCCCCGGCGTTCCAGGACCGAGACCGTGGCAGATTTTCCCGTGGCGTAGTGGATGAGGTGCAAGCCTTCCCCGGCATCGTCGGTCTGATCGAGCGGTGAGCGCGTGAGCAGGCCGATCGGAGCGCTGGGATGATAGAGGACGACAGCGGAAAGACTGATAATCCCGGAGGCAATGAAAGCACGTCGCGACGGGGTGCGCAGGACAGCGAGAATACCGGTGGCGAGGAGGAGATTTACCACGATGGACCATTTGAAGGTCGCGGCATATCCGAGGACCGGAATGACCAGCAGCCCGGCGGCAATGGCACCCGCAATAGCCCCTACGGTGTTCCAGGCATAGACCCGGCCCGAGATCGGTCCGGCGTCGTCCGCTCTCCGGCTCAGGCAGCGGACCGCGAGGGGGAAAGTGGCTCCGAGACAGATCGTGGCAGGGGTCAGGACGAGGATGCAGATGGTGGCTTGCGCGAAGACCGTCCCACCGGCGACGCCGACTTTTCCGGTACTCACGATGGCGAAGATCACGGCGGTCAGGACTCCGGTCGCGATTTCGAATCCGGCGAGCCAAAAGCAGGATTTCCGGCTGTCGCGGGCCAGTCTTGCTCCGATGAGTCCGCCGAGGGCGATTCCAATGAGGAAGGAAGCCAGCATCGTGGCGAAGGAATAGAAGCTCCCCCCCAGGACGTGCGCGAGGAGTCGGGACCAGAGGATTTCGTAAACGAAGGAAACCGCGCCGGAGAGGAGCATCACCACGAGGATCACCAGGGTCGGGGCGGGTAGAGGGTCGCTTTCGGAAGGTGTTTCTTCAGATTTTGAAAGCTTGCTGGACCCGGCCCGTCGTGCCACCGACCAGCCCAGAGCGGCGACGGTGACATTGAGGGCAACCCCGACGAAGGAGCTTTGCCAGAGTCCGAGTGAGGGGATGAGTAGAAAGGCCGCTGTCAGGGTGCCGGCGACTGCTCCGAAGGTATTGAGCGCGTATAGCCAGCCGATGCGGGCCCCGATTTCGGTCCTTTTTTGAATGAAACCTTTGGCAAGAATGGGCAGGGTCGCGCCCATGCAGGCGGTCGGAATAAAAAGGACGAGGCAGCCCAGACCGAGGTGCGAAATTGCTTCGAGGAAGCCACCATCAGAAGGGAGGATTTCCTGTCCGCCAAGAACGGCGGCACGGAGTTGGCCGGCCAGGTTCAGAAGCAGCGGCACCGCAATCGCGGCGAGGGCGATAATGACTTCGAGGATGGCGTAGGCGATGATCGGTCTCCGAAGCCGGTGAAGAAATTTGGAAGCAATCGAGGCGCCCGCCGCGAGTCCGCCCATGTAGGCTACCAGCACCGCGACGATGGCCAGCTCCGAGGTTCCGAAAACGGTGGAGAGGTAGCGCATCCAGACCATCTGATAAATCAGGCCGGCCATTCCGGAGAGAAAGAAGCAAAGTGAGACAAGTCGGAAAGATCCGGCCTTTTGAGAGTGAGCGGGTTTGCGGATTGCGGACATCGAAGGGCGCAAGCTTCTTTGATTGGAGGTTCGGATTCAATCCCAACCTTCCATTTGGGTTCGGGGCTTTGCAGTCGGCGCGAGTCACGGTAGTCTCGCTCTCATGAAATCATGGTCATTTCGACCCGCCGGGCTGTGTCTGACGATGGCGCTCTTTTCCGGGTGCAAGGACGATGTGGTTTCGTCGCAACCGGTTGAGAAGTCCGGGGTGATCGAGCTGGAAGAATCTCCTCCTTCCGTGACCGGATCGGATCCTGTCTGGAGTGAGATCGATGACCCTGCGGCCGACGGTTGGGAATCCGAAGTGTTCAGCGAACGGGCCTCGGATCAACTGAAGAAGCTCGGTGAGCTTTTCTTTGAAGAAGGAAGTCCCGCTTCATTGCTGGCGGCGGACTTTGTCTGCGATGAATTGATTCCGGGTCATCAGAATCCGACTTACCGTGACGGCTTGATCGAGGTGGAACGACTTCCGAAAACAGCGGGTAACGCTTCCCTAGAAGGCAGCCTGGCGATCGTAAGGGACGAGCTGTCCGGCGATTCCGAAAGCCGTCGCTCAAAGTTCAAGATTGTTCGTGTGGATCGCGCGGGCGGGCTGACCCGGTCCGAGCAGATTTTTTTAATCTCATACCGGACCGTCTCCGGGACCGTTGAGATTCAGTCACGCTGGGCGGTCGACTGGGTGACCGAAGGGAAGGATCTCAAGATCGCCGCGATTCGTGTTTCTGATTTTGAACGCACCACCACTGCGGCTCCGGGGCCGCTTTTTTCAGATGTCACCTCATCGGTTCTAGGAAGCAACGATTGCTACCAGAGCCAGCTTTCTTTCGGACTGAATCATTGGTTGGAGCGGATGCCGGTGCGGGCGATGCTGGACCGTTTTGGAACTCCGGGTCTCGCTGTCGGAGATGTGAACGGAGATGGAAGGGATGATTTATATCTCTGCCAGGAGCCAGGCCTACCGAACCGGCTTTTCATCCAGAAGGAAGACGGCTCAGCCGAGGAAGTGGCAAAGGATTGGGGCGTTGATTGGATTGATGGCGCTCGTTCCGCCCTCCTGCTGGATCTCGACAATGACGGCGATCAGGATTTGGTCGTGGCGATTTATGGGGCCATCGTGGTCGCCCGGAATGAAGCGGGTGCGGGTTTCGAAGTTGCGGGGGCCTTTTCGACGAGCGGCTCGACTGCCTCTCTTGCGTCAGCGGATTACGATGGCGACGGACTTCTCGACCTCTATGTGTGTGCGTATGTGCAGAGTGACGACGGGTCGGCCCTGGGGGCAAGCGGTGAGAGATTTGTTTATCACGATGCGAATAACGGAGCTCCCAATTCGCTTTTCCGGAATACCGGGGATTTGGGGTTCACTGAGGTGACCAAAGCGGTCGGCCTTGATCAAAACAACCAACGCTGGAGTTTTTCGGCTTCGTGGGAGGACTTTGACAATGATGGCGATCAGGATCTCTATGTTGCGAACGATTACGGACGTAACAATCTCTACCGCAATGAGGGAGGGAGTTTCGACGACATTGCGGCGACAACGGGAGTGGAAGACAGTGCCTCGGGGATGTCGGCTTCGTGGGGTGACTTTGATCAGGATGGAAATATCGATCTTTACGTTTCGAACATGTTTTCGGCCGCCGGCAACCGAGTGGTGACGCAGAAAAAGTTCAGGGAAGGAGGCGATGAGAATTTGCGCGGACGCTTTTTGCGATTTGCGCGCGGCAATACTCTTTTCCGAAACCTCGGTGATGGTCGTTTTTCAGATACCAGCGAGGCCGCCGGAGTGACACTGGGTCGTTGGGCGTGGGGGTCCAACTTTGTGGATTTCAACAACGATTCCTGGCCGGATCTCATGGTGGCCAATGGTTACCTTTCGTCTGATGAAGACTCGGGGGATTTGTGAAGTTTCTTTTGGCGGCAGGTCGTGCCGAGAACACTGGGTTCGAATGATTCGTCGCTTGAAAAGGCTGATTCGAGTGCCCATCGGGATCTTTCCAGGATGATCGATGCCGGGCGAGCCTTCAGCGGGAACGAGCGGAACTGCTTCTTCCTCAACACCCAGGACGGGAAATTTGCCACGATGTCAGCAGGAAGCGGGCTGGATTTCCCGGACGATGGCCGCGCCGTTGCCCTGAGTGACTGGGATCAGGATGGTGATTTGGATCTTTGGATTTCGAACCGAAATGCGCCCCGTCTTCGTCTCATGAAGAACGAACTATCCGGCGGGAACCATTTTCTGGCAATTGAGCTGATTGGGAATGGCGGGAGTTCCAATCGCGACGCCATCGGTGCGCGGGTGGAGGTGCTTTTGGGTGGTTTAAAGACCGGCAAAAAGTTGGTGACGACCCTGCGGGCTGGTGAAGGATTTCTTTCCCAGTCGGGCAAGACACTTCACTTTGGTCTCGGGCAGACTGAGGAGGTGGAAAAAGTGACCATTCGTTGGCCGGATGGGCAGGAGAAGATTTTAAAGGATCTCGTGGTGGACCGCCGGTATCGCATCCGGCAGGGGGAATCGAGGGTGGAACTGATTCCTAGGAGGGAGAGCGTTGATTTGGAAAAATTCTCCGGGGAATCGGAAGTGGTTCCCACGCCAGCTGGAATCAGAGTTCCTGCTGTCACGCTTTTGAAACCGCCCCGGATCAACTTGAGTCGGAAAGATGGGAGTAAGGTGGCCGTGGAAGGTCGGCATCAACTGATTCATTTATGGGCGAGTTGGTGTCCCGATTGTCTGAGTGAGATGAAAGAGCTTACGGAGCAGGCGGGGAATCTTCGGGCCGCTGGCGTAGAGGTTCTAGCGTTGAATATTGATGATCTGGGTGAGGAAAATGTCCCATCCTCCCAGGCTGAAACCTTACTTGCGGATCTTAAGTTCCCCTTTCCTGCGACCAAGGCATCAGCACCTCTGGTTGAGGCCTTGCAGGGATTTCATGATAGTTTGGTCGGTCTAAATCGTCCCATGCCGGTGCCGATCAGTTTCCTGATTGACCCCCGGGGAAGACTGTCCGTGATCTACAAGGGCCCGGTGAAGGTGGATCAGGTGATTGCTGATCTTGGTCATTCCGATGGCAGTTTTGAAGAGCGGATGAGTCGTGCCGCCGTGATTCAAGGTTCGATGATTTTGCATCCTCTTGTGAGGCGGCGGGCCCGGGAGCAGGAGGCTTGGATCCAGCAGCGTTTTGGCCGGGTTCTCGAGGGGGCCGGGGACACGGAAGCTGCGATTTATCACTATTCCAGTGCTCTGCGACTTGATTCGGAGGCAGCCGGAGTAGCCCATAAACTGGGGGAACTTTATTACTCGAAGGAGGAATGGCAGGAGGCAATTTTGACCTTTGAGAAGGCCTTGTTACTGAACCCGAAGGACGCGGAGGCTCACCGCCTGATGGCGCAGCTCATGGCACGGTTTGGGAGGAAACAGGAAACCCGGAAACACTTTGAAGCAGCACTGGAAAATGATCCCCGGAATGCGCTGGCTCACTTCGGATTTGCCGCCTTTTTGGAATCGTCCCATGAAGAAGCAGGTGCGGTGCGGCACTATCGGAATGGTCTTTCGATTCAACCCGGCAATCATCTGGCGAAGAATAACCTGGCGTGGATCCTGGCGACTTCCTCCGACGAGTCCGTGAGAGACCCAAAGGTTGGTTTGCGACTGGCCCGGGAACTCAATGCCGCCACTGGCGATAAAGTGCCTAATATTTTGGACACTTTGAGTGCTGCGGAGGCCGGTGTCGGTAACTTTGAAGAAGCGGTTAGGATTGCTCAACGGGCGGTCCAGTTAACGAAGGGAGATCGAGCTCAACAAATAATCGAGGATTTGGGCAAGCGGCTTAAATTGTATAATGCTCATAAGCCCTTTATTCAAAAGAAGTGATTCCCTTGTCGAGAGGTCGGCACCTCCTGTTTTGGCCATTTCTAAATCGGAAGCTTGACGGGTGTCAACGTGCTTAGCTAATGTCCACATTGGCATTCACGTTAAACACACTATGAAACTCAGAAAAATTCCTCAGTCATTGATTGCGCTGCTCGCAATCGTTACGAGTTCAAGCGCGGCAACCTATACCCAGGACTTCACCGGTGCTGCCGACGGCATACCAGATCTCGGCGATGGCACCGTGTTCAATGGCACTGCCGAGGTCTTCAACGAGCAACTCCGGCTGACGCTCGACGATTTCGCCGGCGGCTTCGCCAGCTTTGCAATTCCGGCCATTGCCGGCTCATCGCTCGGTTGGGTGGCGACCTTCGATCTCACCATCATTGACAGTGCAGGGGCCAATGATCCGGCCGACGGTTTGTCTTTCAACTACGGCAACGCCGCTCTTACCGAGCTCGGCTCTGCGGAGGAAGGGATGGCTAGCATTGGTGCCGTCACCGAGAATATCTCGTTCGAGGTTGATACCTGGATGAATGGGGATCCCGAGCTGGGGGTCAATATTGCCGAGAAAGTCGGTGGAGTGGATACCAACCTGGCCTTCACCAATGGCTCGATCCTCGCCGATGGCACGACCGTTAGCGGTCAGGTGGAGATGATCTATGATCGCACGGTCGGGCTTTCGTTCACCACGACAGGCCTTTTGACCAATGCTGATTTCTCGGGGGTCGCGACCACGTTTTCACCTGACGACGCATACACTTTCATCTTCTCCGCCCGCGTCGGCGGCGCCAACGAGACCGTTCTCGTTGATAACATCGTCATCACGACCGGATTCCAAGGCAATGATACCGATGGCGACGGCATTCCAGATAGCTATGAAGACGCCAACGGACTCGACAAGACGGTGAATGATGCCGA
>TARA_B110000914_G_scaffold224162_1_pt1 | contig 11373 bp, 9 predicted proteins | sample TARA_B110000914 | Tara Oceans TARA_B110000914 (sample SAMEA4397983) | marine metagenome | biome: Polar Biome; feature: [MES] marine water layer (ENVO:01000295) within the mesopelagic zone...; material: water (ENVO:00002006), including particulate matter (ENVO:01000060) such as......
AAAGACATACTGCTTGAATCGATTGCCCTGCCCCGCATCGGGCAGCGTTGCCACGGTTTCCGGCTCGGCATCGGTCGAAAACAATCGCACCTGCCCGCTGACCCGATCGATTGAAAGCGAGGCCTGGGTTCCGTGAAGCTCCAGTTCCGGAGTCAGGCCCTTGCGCAGGACGGGGGCATGGGAAAGGACGAACGTGCCCACTGCACCACCATGCATCTCCACGGCGACAGACGCGTAGTCGAATGCGGTCCCCTTGCGACTCTCCGAAGCATCCCCCAAAGAGTGCTTCCCGCCCCAGGCGATCGCTTCGCCCAGATTGATGTTCCCCATGTCCGGCTTTGCCGGCGTGATCACATCCCCATGGGCGAGGACACGCTTCGCTTCCACGCCCAGGATCCAGCGCACCGCGTCGTAGGCATGTGAGCCCACATCCGCGATGCTGCCCGCCGACGAAAGCTCGGCGTCATCTCGCCAGGTGAACGGCATGGATGCAGGCCTTGGGTTCTGCCATCGATAGACGAACGCACGAACCTGACCCAGGTGGCCCTGCCCAACGATCTCCCGTGCTTTGCGAAACACATCCACGTATCGCGTCCACAGCGGCACGAAATGACCAAGACCCTTGCCGCGATAGGCGTCCCAGATCTGCTTTGCTTCGACGGCGTTGACACCGATCGGTTTCTCGCAAACCACGTGAAGACCGCGTGCGGCGCACGCCATCACCGCTTCGTGGTGCAGCGCGTCGGGCGTGCAGATCAAAACCAAATTCACACCTTCATGCGCGATGACCTTCCTCCAATCGTCGCTGAAGAACTCGGCGCCATCCTCTTTGGCGGCCGCTGCCAAAGGTTCCAAGCGACGGCCACAGAGCGATACGATCCGAGCGTCCTTGGGACAATCTCGAATCTCCTGCCGATAGGGCGAACCGATGAAGCCCGTCGCCCCGAGAACCGCAATGTTGAATTTCGTAGCCATGGTCTTCTTCTATTGAACCTCGACCCGCTTGCCGGTCCGACCCGATTCCAACGCGGCGGCCACCGTCGCCGTGATCGCACGGCTTGTTGCGGCATCGAGAATGGTCGGGCCATCGGTATCGATCGCTCTGGCGAAATCGTCGGCGAGCAAATAGTCGTTGTCGGCCGCCAGCAGTCGTTGGTTTTTAAACTCATCTTCCGCTTGATCCCGGTAGTAGACACCCACCTCCGGCCGTGCCTCGCTGACCACCAGAGCCCCCGTCGAACCGAGAATATGCAGTTTGATCTCACCGATGTCCGGATGGCTCGCGTTGCCGATGCGACCGATCGCCAAAGATCCTGTCGTCCCGTCTTCGAACTCGAGCGTGACCGTCGCCAGATCTTCCACGTCGTTATCGACACACAGTTGATGGAAATGCGCCGTGGTGCGTGCGAAGACGCGTCGCACGCCCGCACCCGAAAGCATCGCGATGTAGGCCAGCGGATAGCAGCCTTCGATGCTCAATTCACCCATCGGCTCCTTGCCGACGCCGCCGTCGGCACCAGTGACATGTGCAGCCTTGAGCGACTCGAGCCAGTCCATGGGCGGTTCGCCCGCCTCCCGTGAGCCTTTGGGCGGCCCCGCATCCTTGGCGAAGTAGAAGTCCACATGAAAGGCATAAGGCCTGCCGATGTCGCCACGCTGGATGGCGTCGCGCGCCTGAACGACTGCGGGCAGAAGATTGCGGTTCCACATCAGAAACTTGACCTTGTTGCGCTCCACCGCTTCCACGACACGGTCACATTCCGCCACGCTGTTGGACATCGGCTTGTCCTGGATCACATGCAGGCCGGCGTCGGCCGCCCGAACACTCAACTCACAATGTCGGTCTGCTTCCGATGACACCACTGCCACCTCGACCTTGTGCTCAGCAATCGCCTTCTCGACATCGCGAACGTACGGAACGCCATGCTCGTCGGCGAACTTCTGATTGCGTTCATGCACCCATTCCGGCTGGTCGGGGTCGTCGGCGACAACGGTCAACTCGAATCGCGGGTGCGTCGCGACAGCTCGCGCAACGTAATCGTGCTTCACCACGCTCAAAACAAGAACACGATAAGGATCAGGCCGCGACATAATCACCCCCCTGTTCCTTCAGAACCTGCTCGGTCGCCATGGACTGTCGCACACATTCGATCACCTGATGCACGCGATGGATGCGGGCCGAATCGCCCTCCTGCGAGGCAACCTCGTCGACAAATGCCTGCAACTGTTGCAAAGCTCCACTTCCCGAATCACTGATCAGAGCCTGAGTGCCCCCCCCTGCGAGCAACAGCTGTGTGTTGTGATGATCATCGGCGTACGCGGCACCTGCCGAACCGATCAAGGACAGGCTATCGTAGGCCTGTCCCTCAGGCAGGCTCGCTGCGTAATCAAAGATCGCCATGCCGCCTTCGGGGAAACCAAGGTGGACTTGCCGATAGGCGCCGTCGCGGCTCAGCGCGTACACCTCTGTCGGCGGCCCGCCGAACACTTCCAGGGCGAAATCAATGTCGCCGTAAATCGCTTCGGCGAGCGAACGTTCTTCGCTGCCCCATCGATGCACACGACAAAGGCCCGGCGCGCCGAGCTTGCCTGTCTTCAGGCGATCGAGGATAACCTGATTGGCCGGCCTGTGACATGATGATCGACCAACACCGAGTCCCACACCTGTTTGCCGGCAAACTTTCAGAAGCCCTTCGATCTGGTCGAGAGATTCGGCGACCGGCGCGTCGACCAGTGCGTGCTTGCCAGCGGCGACGGCGACCTGCGCTTCAGCGTAAGACGCGACGGTGACCGCATCAAAATCCGCGCCGGACTCGCCCAACGCTGCTTCCATGGAGTCAGCCACGACACTGATCACGACCCCGGCGACGCGCGGCGCGACGGCCGCCCAGACGTCGATGTCTTCCGGGCGTCCTATGAGGGCGAGTCGAACGGGTGTATCACTCATGACGGATCGTCTGCCGGGTTCAATTCACTCAAAGTCACGTTGGCCAGAGATCGCTGTGACCCAGGAAGGATGATACTCACCAAGTAGCCCACTAGCACGCAGGTCAAGACGCCGACTGCTGCGGTCAGGACGCCGTGAATGGGAAGGTCGACGTTTCGCAGCGTGACCAGAGCGGCCACCGATGCCACAACGCCGATCGCCGCCCCAAGGCTATGGGCCCGTTTGGTGAAGACGCCGAGGATGAATACACCGGCCAGGGTACTGCCGAAGAGCGCCATCAGCATCAGAAGCAGATCCCAGAGCGACTTGGCATCCTGCGTTGAGATCACGACCGCTGAGATCGTACCGAGAATGCCGGCGATGATGGTGATAATACGGGCGACGCTAAGGCGCGTTTTGTCGTCCGCGTCGGGTTGAATTTTGCTGTGAATGTCCGACACCAACGACGTCGAGATGCTGTGCATGCCACTGTCCACGGTCGACATCGTCGCGGCAAACAACCCCGCGATGACCAGGCCCGCCAAGCCCATCGGCAACTGATTGGCGATAAACCAGGGGACGATGATGTCGTTGTTTCCGCCGGGGGGCATGAGTTCGGGTCGTGAGATGTAGAATACATACAGTGCCGTGCCGAGCCCAAAGAACAGCAACGACGCCGGCACCACGATCGCCGCATGCGCCCACACCGCTTTTGCTGCAGATTTTTCATCGGGCGTCGTTAGAAGTCGCTGCATGGGAACCTGATCGCTGATGAACGGCACCAACTGAATGAAAAACCCGCCCACGATCCACACCCAGAACGTATTCGAGCCCGGGCCCCACCCGCCGGTCGTGGTGAAGACGTGAAACTTGTCCGCTGCGGTTGCCACATCCCACATGGCACCGATGTCGTACCCCTCCGCCGCGATGATCATGCCGAAACACAAAAGCCCCCCACCGACCAAAACGACCGACTGCAGAACGTCGGTCCAGACGACTGCTTCGATTCCCCCGAGGACTGTGTACACCGTGCAGAGCAAACCCATGGCACCAATGCACACGTAAAGATTCAGGCCCGTGACCGTCGAGAGTGCCAGCGACGGCAACAATAGGAAGACGCCCATCTTCGCAATCTGCAGGACGACAAACGAAAGGCTGCCGTAGACGCGCATCCCCGAGCCGAACCGCCGTTCCAAATATTCGTAGATCGAAACCACCTTGAGGCGACGATAAAACGGCAAGAAACAAAACACCGTGATCGGCGCGACCAGAATGATCCCGAGGTTGATCAGAATCGTCACCCAGTTCACACCATACGCTTTGGCGGGAATCGCCATGAAGGTCACGGCGCTGAGCTGAGTACTGAAAATGCTCATGGTGGCCGCCCACCAGGGAATGCGTTGGCCGGCAAGAAAATAGTCCGCGGTGGTCGTATTGCGCTTTGCGAAGTAGAAGCCCATCGCAATCAATGCCACCAGGTATCCCAACAGCACGACGTAATCCAAAGCATGAAACGGCGACGCCACAATTTGATCGCGCGCGTCCGCCGCTTCGGCACTGGACAGCAAGCCGAAAGAAAAAAGGACGCCCAAAGCAATTGTGAGAAATCGACGCATCTCTGTCCTTAGATTGGATCCACGACTTCGTCACCCAGTATCACCGCATCGCCCAACGCTGACCGTGCCTCAGACAAGTCCTTTCGCAGCGCCGCGGTGAACAGAAGCACATCCGCGCTGTGCAGGAACAGGTTCGCACCGCCTTTGGCCCACTCGATTTCCTGCTCCAGACCGGCCCAGAAATGAATGCCGGCGCCGACGCCCTTCGCCCGAGCTTTGCTGATAATCCCGCGCACTGCCTTGTCAAAGTCCGGATGATCGTACTGCTCCGGGATCTCCATGCTCACCGACAGGTCGTGCGGACCAATGAGAACCGCATCGAGATCAGGCACATCGAGAATCGCGTCGAGATTCTCGATCGCCGGCACGCTCTCAATGTTGACGATGAGAACTTTGCCCTGGTTGTTGGTTTCCAGATAATCGGCCAGGCGTTCACTCGGCATCGCCGAGCCGTCCAGGACACCGGCGAGCTTCTTTCCCTTCAGCGGCCGCAGTTTCACGGCGCCGCGAAGGGCTTGCACCTGCTCGACCGATTCCACATACGGTGCCACAATGCCGCCCGCCCCACCATCGAGGACTTTGCACGCTCTATAGGGATCGGGCTCGGGGATTCGAACGATCGGCACCAGGTTCATCCCCGCATATGTCTGGCACATCCAGGACAGATCGTGGTCATCGATCGGAATGTGTTCGGTGTCGATGAAGACGAAGTCGAGGCCACCGTCGCGCAGCCGAGGCGCTAGGTGCGGCGACGCCGAGGTCACCAGTGTCCCGTAGGCTCGGTCACCGGATCTCAATGCTTGAATCAATTCACTTCCGTTCATGCGTTACTTTCCGTTCTTGCTGTCTAACCACGTCATAGGGTTCATCGTTATTTGAGAACCTTCAACTGGATGTCATTGAAGTGAACGATCATGCCCGGGTCGTGAAGCTGGAGCTGCAGCATGCCCTTCTTAAGTCGTTTTTCTTCGGGCAGGTTCTCAGTGAACTTCGACGACAGCTTGCCATTGATGAACAGCTGAAACTTGTTGCCCTTGGCGATGATGTGGACGGTGTTCCAGTCGTTCTTCTTGATGTCTTCGAGTTTCAAGCCGGCGGCGATCGGCGTGATCGTCGGCTTGTCATCCTCGGCGATCACGAGGCTGTCGCCTCGGAAGCAGCGGTGTTCCTCGCGACCGGGCGTGTGGAAGTCCCACGCACCGAGCACCTCCTTGCCGATGCCCACATGGCCGAGGTCCGCGTGATAGGTCTGGAAATCCCGATTGCGGGTTTTGTCTTTGACGGCGCGAATGCTGATGCCGCTGTTGGCGTGCTTGCCAACCTTGGGAAAACGATAACTGAGCTTCAGCTCGAAGTCGGCCAGTTCCTTGTCTTCGGCATAGACCAGGTAACCTCGACCGCCCTTGTCGCCGTCGGCGGCGATGTAGCCGTTTTCGACAGTCCAGGCCTTCTCGCCTTTCTTCGAACTGACCTCCCAACCGTCGAGCGTCTTCCCATCGAAGATGGAGACAAAACCGTCTTTGCTCGTTAGCTTTTTGTCGTCGGCCGCGTTGACGGCGACGCAAGCCGCCATGAATCCGAGCGTCGCCACGGACATGCATTGTAGTATTCTGTTGCGCATCATTATTTCCTCTAACTTGAGTTTCAGGTTCATTCTTTCATGGGTTCGCCACTGAGCGACGAGAGATATTAAATCAAATCCAGTTGCTGCTGGCGAGTCATGCCGGCGGACTTCTTCAAGACCGCGATCAGCTTCTCATCGTTGCGGCCGGTGGCGTAGAGCGACCGGAGGACGTGGCGGGCAAAGGCCGCTTCCAATTTCGTTGCCCCCAAGGCATTGGTCAGTGCCGCGGCAGCCCCTTCCCGACTCAGGAATGCATTGAGGACCGGCGTGGCGTTCAGCGTGGCGCCTTGGACATTGGCAAAGAGTGTTGCCGCGTGTTTCGCCGCCGATTCGGTTTCGATCAGACACAGCGTCTCGATCGCCGCGGCACGCAGTGGCGTCGGGTCCGGTTTCGCCGCGAGTTGGTTCAGCGTCTCACCCCCCTTTCTCCCCCCTCCGCTCCGGTCCAAAGGCGGCTTCAAGGCCCTCCCGCCAAAAGCAATTTCCTGCTGAATGCTTCCACGCTTCTCCATGCAAGCGGGCCGTGGAGAGGAGGATGCGGCCGGTCATTCCATGGAGGTCGGTGGAGAAGGGTGTTACCTACTTCTTGCTCTTCGGCTTCCGGGGCTTCTTCGGTCCTCCGCCTGGGGGGCGGGTGTTTTCAGAGAGGTCCTTTTTGTGGGCTGCGAGGAGTGCGCTGAGGCGGGTCACGACGTTGGGGTGTTTCTCGGCGACATTGGTCGCTTCGCCGATGTCGGCTTCGAGGTTGTAGAGTTGGCCTTTGATGAGCTTCCATTTGCCGCTGCGGACCGCTGCGGTGCGGTAAAAGAACGTATCGTGGGGGCTCTTAGCCCCTTCTTTTGCTTCGAGGAGGCGGATGAGGCTTTTGCCATCGATGACGCGGTCGGTGGGGAGTTCTGCTCCGGAGATTTCCGCGCAGGTTGCAAAGAGGTCCATGCTGGCCACCACTTCCCCGCAGGTTTTGTCAGCAGGGATCCGGCCCGGCCACCACATGACCGTGGGGACGCGCATGCCGCCTTCGAGTCGACTGAACTTGTAGCCACGGAGAGGATGCGAAAAGCCACCGACCCGACGGTTGGTGTTGCCTTTCTCCCAGGAATTTTGGGCGAGCTTCCATGGGCCGTTATCGGAGGTGTAGATGACGAGTGTGTTCTGATCGAGCTTCAGCTTGCGGAGAGTTTCGAGAATTTGTCCGGTGGACCAATCGAGTTCCTCGATGCTGTCGCCATAGAGACCAATCTCGCTCTTGCCTTCGAACTCCGGCGAGGCGTAGACCGGGATGTGCGGCATACTGTGGGGGAGGTAGACGAAGAAGGGCTTCTCCTTGTTGGCCGTGATGAACTTGATCGCTTCTTCCGTATAGCGTTTCGTGAGTGTGTTTTGATCGACTGGATATTCGATGATTTCGGTGTCGCGCATGAGCGGGACGAGGTTTTTCTTCTGGTGTGTTTTGACGCTCTCTGCGGTGACCCCTTCGCGTAGGACAATGTCATTGGCCAGCGGTTGAGTCGGGTCGAGGGTCATGTCGTTGCTGTAGGGGACGCCGTAGTAGGTGTCGAAGCCCTGGCTAGTCGGGAGAAATTGTTTGTGGTGACCGAGGTGCCACTTGCCGATGCAGGCAGTCGCGTAGCCTTTCGTCTTGAGGAGTTCGGCGATGGTGATCTCGGTCGGGTTGAGTCCGCGCGCATCCCGCGGGAAAAGCACGCCGAGGTTACCCACCCGGCTCGCGTAGCAACCGGTCAGGAGGGCAGCACGCGACGGGGTGCAAACCGAGGCTCCGGAATAAAAGTCCGTGAAGCGCATCCCTTCCTTCGCCATCTGGTCGATGTGGGGCGTTTTGATTTTCGGGGACCCGAAACAGCCGAGGTCTTGGTAGCCTTGGTCGTCCGCCATGATGATGATGACGTTGGGCGTGGCGGCCGAGAGAGGCAGAGAAGCGGCCATGGAGAGGACCAAGAGGGAGCTGGATAGATTCATAAGTTTTTGGAGTAATCACGCCGACGTTGGCGATTCGATAGATAGGGAGCTTTATACGAACACGTCAAGCGGGGTCTGTTGGGAGAATTCAAGGGCCTGATTCTGCTCGGCGGGTTCACAGGAATCTCCCTCGGCGACGATCGCATCCTGATTCGCGACGATTCCTGACTCCACTCGATGAAATGCCAAATAACCGCTGCCAAATCTATCCTTGGCATGGCGGGAAGGAGGACTACGATCTTGGTTTATGGATTTCGGCTCTGAAACGCTCGCGCTGCATACCACGGGCCGTTTCCACTCTCGCCCGCACGATCTCCGAGGTCTCACCCGTCGCGTCACCCGAGAGTTCCTGATAATCGACCGTCGAGACTTCGACGTGTGGGTCGATCCGGTCGAGGAGCGGACCGCTGATGCGTTGGCGGTAATTACTCACCATGTTCGGCGGGCAACGGCACTCGCGTTTCAGGTCCCCGTGATCGCCACAAGGGCACGGGGAAACACACGAAGCTCACAGCCAAATCAGGATTACCTTCACTGAGGTTGGATAGTGCCTAAACCGGTCGACACCTCGCCTCACAGACTGCCTTTTGTCCCAGATGAAATTCATTCCGCAAATGATTCTAGCCGCCGTTCTGGCATGCTGGACATCGCAGGCGCTAGCGGTCGAGGCGCTCAAGTTCGAAACTGACGTGCGGCCGATCCTCAAGGTTTCCTGTTTTCATTGCCACGGAGAGGATGGGGTGCAGAAGGGTGAGTTAGACGTGCGCCTGGTTCGGCTGATGATAGGGGGCGGCAAATCGGGTGCGGCATTGAAGCCGGGCGATGTGGAGGCTAGCCTGCTCTGGGAAAAGATCGCCTCCGACGAGATGCCAAAGGGCGAGAAAAAACTCTCTGCGGAAGACAAGCAACTCATCCGCGAGTGGATTGAACAGGGCGCGCAGACCGCGCGACCGGAGCCGGAGGATGTCGAGGAGGCACGATTCACTCTAGAGGAACTTGAACACTGGGCGTTCCAACCGGTGGCGAATCCTGAGATGCCAGACGGTGATGATCGCCAGGGATCAATCGATCGATTCATTGGCGCGGGCTTGCAGGCCAAAGGGCTCGGGTTTTCGCCAAGCGCAGACCGGCCTACCCTGATCCGACGTGTGACGTTCGATCTGACTGGCTTGCCGCCAACGCCAGAGGAAGTGGCAGCCTTTGTCAGCGACTCCAAAAATGAAGCCTATTCACACCTGGTCGATCGGCTACTCGCCTCACCGCAGTTTGGTGTCCGCTGGGCGCGGCATTGGCTCGACGCAGCTGGGTTTTCAGAATCGGACGGGCTTGGGCTTTCCGACCCGAAACGTGAACACGCGTGGCGCTACCGCGACTATGTCATTGATGCACTCAACCAAAACAAACCGATCGACCAATTCATCCACGAACAGCTCGCGGGCGACGAGATGATCGAAGGCGAGCGTGACATCAACAATCGACGCCACCTTGAACTGCTGACCGCCACAGGATTCTTACGAATGGCTCCCGACCCGACCCAGAAGAGCAACACGCTCACCGATCGCAACACCGCGGTGGCCTCGGCGATCCAAGTTGTGAGTTCGAGTCTATTGGGAGTGACCGTCGCTTGTGCGCAGTGTCATGATCACAAATACGACCCGATCGGAATCGACGATTACTACCGCTTCCGGGCGATTTTTGACCCGGCCTTCCCGCTTAATAACTGGCAGCAGCCGAGCAATCGACTGGTGGATATGACCACCGTTGAAGTGAATGCCGAGAGGGCGCGCATCGAGGCCGAGGCGAAAGCAGTCGAAGACGAAATTGAGGGACGCCGGCGTAATCACTGCGCGGAGATCCAGAAAAAGAAGCTCGCCGATGTGCCGGAAGAGGTGCGCAAGGCGACACGTGAGGCAGTATTGAAGAAGGCTGGCGAGCGCGACGAGAAACAGAAACAACTCCTCGATCTCTACCCGATGGTAAAGCCGGTCGATTTCATTATCGGTTTGTTAGTGGAATACGATGGGGCGGCGTTCCAGAAGTTCGAGGAGGAGAAGAAGAAGGTGGCGCAGATCCGGGCCAAGAAGCCGCCGCTGCGCATGGTGATGGCGACGACCGAGCCAGCAGGTGAGATCCCTGTGAGCAAGGTTTTCTTCCGTGGCAATCCCGAGAGCCCGCGCGAGGCGGTGGTGCCTGCTGAACTGATGGTGCTGCGCCGCCAACGCGCGGAGTTGGCAATGCCGGTCAATGATCCCGAGCACAAGACCACGGGTCGCAGACTCGCCTACGCGCGTAACTTGACTGACGGGACGCACCCGCTGACTGCGCGCGTGTTCGTGAACCGCGTGTGGATGCACCACTTCGGCCGCGGGCTGGTCTCGACTCCGGGCGACTTTGGCATCGCGGGGGAGAAGCCATCGCACCCGGAATTACTCGACTGGTTGGCTAGCGACCTTGTCGAGCACGGCTGGGATCAGAAGCGCCTGCACCGCATGATCTTGCTATCTAAAACCTACCAGCAGCAGTCGTTGCGCCGCCCGGAACTGGATCAAATCGATCCCGAGAACGCCTTGTTCGGACGGGCGAATTTGCGGCGACTCGAGGCGGAGGCGATCCGCGATGCGTTACTCCACGTAAGCGGGCAACTCGACGAGACCCTCGGCGGTCCGGCCAGCCCGGTGAGTGCCGATAGCGAGGGGAAAGCCGTCATCGGTGGTAACAAGAACCGGCGCAGCACTTTTGTCGAAGTCCAGCGCCGCTTGCCATCGAACATGCTGGCGACCTTCGATCAGCCCGAAATGGTGCCGAACTGCGACCAGCGTCGCAACACAACCGTCGCAACTCAGGCGCTGTGGTTTCTGAACGACCAAGAGGTGATCGGCTTCTCAGAAACGCTGGCGCGATCCCTGATGGCGGAGTCGGATACTGACGGGCAACGGCTATCGCGACTGTACCTGAGGCTCTTCTCAAAACCCGCAACGCCTGAGGAGTTGCAAATCTGCGAGAAGTTCCTGGTGGCGCAACGGGATCACTTTGCCCAACAGGACCCGAAGGCCGACGCTGCCCATCGCGCACTCGCGGCACTCAGCCAAGTGCTATTGGCCTCCAACCGCTTCCTCTATCTCGACTAGCCGAACTTGGCGGGAATTTCTTCGCCCCTCAACAACCCTTACATATGTCCCCCATGGATCCTCGCTTCCTCACCCGCCGCAGCCTGCTACGCACGTCCTCGT
>TARA_B110000914_G_scaffold189243_1_pt1 | contig 11358 bp, 12 predicted proteins | sample TARA_B110000914 | Tara Oceans TARA_B110000914 (sample SAMEA4397983) | marine metagenome | biome: Polar Biome; feature: [MES] marine water layer (ENVO:01000295) within the mesopelagic zone...; material: water (ENVO:00002006), including particulate matter (ENVO:01000060) such...
ATTCATTTCAAAAATATGACAAAGCCAAAATTTATTGAACAATTAAATCTACCTGCAGTTGCAGCTCCAATGTTTTTAATTTCAGGGCCAGAACTGGTTTTAGAATGCTGTAAAAACGGAGTAGTAGGTACTTTCCCTGCTTTAAATCAAAGAACAAGTGAAGGCTTTGAAGAGTGGTTGATTACCATTAAAAAAGAGTTAAATAATTTTGAAGAAGAAACAGGAAAAAAAGCAGCTCCTTATGGTGTAAACTTAATAGTTCACCATACAAACCCTAGAGTTCAAGCTGATTTAGCTCTGTGTGTTAAACACAAAGTGCCAATCATAATAACATCTCTAGGAGCTGTAAGTCAATTAGTTGATGCGGTCCATTCTTATGGAGGATTAGTTTTTCACGACGTAATAAAGAAAAGACATGCTGAAAAAGCAGCTGAAGCTGGTGTTGATGGACTGATATTAGTTGCAGCAGGTGCTGGAGGCCACGGGGGAACGATAAACCCAATGTCTTTTATTTCTGAAATCAGATCTTTTTTTAATAAAATAATTTTACTTTCAGGTTGTATCTCAAATGGAAGGGATATCGCCTCTGCTATACAAATGGGTGCTGATTTAGCTTATATGGGCACTAGATTCATAAATACAAAAGAAAGTATGGCCGAAGAAGGCTACAAAGAAATGATTATTAACTCTAAAGCTAGCGATATTGTTTACACTGCTGCTGTTTCTGGAGTTGAAGCAAATTTTTTAAAACCCAGCTTGGAAGCTATGGGAATTACAGAAGAAATGTGGAGCAAAAAAGCAAAAATGGATTTTGGAAAAGAAATGGATACTGAAGCCAAAGCCTGGAAAACTATTTGGTCTGCTGGTCAGGGTGTAACATCTATAAAAGACTCACCAAGCTCTAAAGATTTAATTGATTCATTAAAAGAAGAGTTCACCTCTTCGATAAATAAACAAACTGAAATGCTTAAAAAATACAGTTAGTTGATTTTCATTTCAGGAATATCCCCTGTAATAATTAATTTACCTTCAGTTGCCTTTTTAATAGTTTCAATTGAGACTCCAGGCGCTCGTTCAATAAGTTGAAATCCTGCAGAGGTTATCTCTAAAACTGCCAAATTTGTAACGATTTTCTTAACACAGCTTAATCCTGTTAAAGGAAGTGAGCATTTTTTTAAAAGCTTAGATTCTCCTGCTTTATTAGTATGCATCATAGCAACTATAATATTCTCAGCAGAAGCAACTAAATCCATAGCGCCACCCATACCTTTTACCATTTTACCAGGTATTTTCCAGTTTGCAATATCTCCATTCTCAGAAACCTCCATAGCTCCTAAAATAGTAAGGTCAACATGCTTACCTCTAATCATTGAAAAACTACTTGCAGAATCAAAAAAACTAGCACCTGGTAGTGTTGTAATGGTTTGTTTACCTGCATTAATAATATCTGCATCTACTTCCTCATCATAAGGAAATGGCCCCATTCCAAGTAAGCCATTTTCACTTTGAAATTCCACATCAATATCTTTATTTATATAATTTGCAACTAGAGTTGGAATACCTATTCCTAAATTCACATAATATCGATCTTTTACTTCCTTTGCTATTCTTTTAGCTATGCCGATTTTATCTAACATTATCTTTTGGTTATTGTTCGTTGTTCAATTCTCTTTTCATAATTATTGCCTTGAAATATTCTTTGAATAAATATTCCTGAAATATGTATTTCATTAGGATCAAGCTCTCCCGCTGGATAGAGTTCTTCTACTTCTGCAATAGTAATTTTAGCTGAACCACACATATTAGGATTAAAATTTCTAGCAGTTCCTTTAAAAATCAAGTTACCTGCTTCATCACCTTTCCAAGCTTTTACCATTGAAAAATCGGCATTAAAAGCAGTTTCCATTAAATGCATCTTTCCATCAAATTCTCTTGATTCCTTACCTTCTCCAATTTCAGTTCCATATCCTGCTGGTGTGTAAAATGCAGGAATCCCTGCTTGTGCAGCTCTGCATCTTTCTGCTAATGATCCTTGAGGAATTAAATCAACTATTAATTCGCCACTTAACATTTGTCTTTCAAACTCATTGTTTTCACCTACATAAGAAGAAATCATTTTACCAATTTGTTTGTCTTTTAACAATAAACCAAGTCCAAAATCATCAACTCCAGCATTATTTGAAATACAAGTAAGGTTTTTAACTCCTAGTTTTACAAGCTGAGCAATAGAGTTTTCGGGAATGCCACAAAGACCAAATCCTCCAAGCATAAGAGTCATATTATCTTTAATTCCAGTTAAAGCTTCTTGGGCATTTAAAACTTTTTTATTTATCATATCTAAAAATATTAAACTTCTAAACGAAGCTTACAACACTTCTATAAATTAATGTCTAATGCAATAGACCCTTGCTAATAACCATCTTTCGAACTTCTGTGGTTCCTGCCCCAATTTCCAATAATTTACTGGCTCGATATAAACGATTAGCTTCACTTTCCCACATATAGCCCATGCCGCCATGGATCTGGACTGTTTCATCTAAAACTTTATTGCATGTACTAGCAGCATGCATCACCGATGCAGCTGTATTCATATGGATTTGCCCTCTTCCCCCATCTTTTTTATCAATTGTATCACATTCTGATAATACAGTGTACACCAATGCACGCACCGATTGTACCCAGGTATACATATCTGCTAGTTTAGATTGAATCATTTGAAAACTAGAAATAGGTTTTCCAAATTGTTCCCTAATTTTAGCATATTCAATAGAAATTTCTAAAGCTCTTTCACTAATACCTAGAGATATAGGTGCAATCATAGCTCGTTCAAAATCAAGCCCATTCATTACAGTTATATGACCTTCACCTTCTTTCCCTATCATGTTTATTGCTGGCACTCTGAAATCTTCAAAAAACAATTCATTTGTTTGACTTCCTCTAAAACCCATTTTTTTCAATTTTGAGATAATCTTAAATCCAGGGTTATTAGTTTCTATAACAAAAGCCGTAATACCTTTATTGGCTTTCTTAAAATCTGTTTTTGTATAAACTAAAATTATATCTGCAATTGATCCATTTGTAATATATGTTTTGCTACCATTTAAAATATAATGATCCCCATCTTTTACAGCAGAAGTTCGCATAGAGCCCAAAACATCTGAACCTGCTCCTGGCTCAGTTAAACCTAAAGCGCCTATTAATTCTCCTGAACACAGTCCAGGAATGTACTTTTCTCGAATATATTGTGAACCATTTCGGTAAATATTATCCAAACATAAATTTTCATGTGCCACCCAACTTAAAGCAATAGCGTGATTCCATCGACCAAATGCTTGACAAACCAAACCCGCTTGCAAATAACTCATTCCGGCACCTCCATGTTTAGTATCAACAGTTAAGCCAATAAGACCTGCATCACCCATTTTTTTAAAAATACCTTCAGGCCACCATTCTTCATTATCCATTTTTTCAGCTAAAGGATATAGTTCCTTTTTTCCAAATTGGTCAGCAGCATCTAAAATTGCTTTCTGTTCTTCATTTAAACCGAATTGATTTGTTCTTGAATACATTGTTTAAATATTATTACGTGTAATATTAAAATTAATTTTTATAAATACCTATACAGTTCTATGATTATAGTATAAATATAATTTATTAAAGTAGCAAGTGTTAATTAAACTTTAAGTATTTAATTAATCCAAATTAGATTAATTTTATATATTAAATAAATTAAAATATCATGTCAAAGAATGAAGTATATATCGTTTCTGCTGTTCGCACACCATTAGGTAGTTTTGGAGGTGTTTTTGCAAATATACCAGCTACCGAACTTGGTGCTACAGCTATAAAAGGAGCATTAAATAAAGCTAATGTTAATCCAATAAATATCAATGAAGTGTTAATGGGTAACGTTTGTTCCGCTAATTTGGGACAAGCACCTGCTCGACAAGCAGCTTTAGCTGCTGGTATTCCTGCTACTGTACCTTGCACAACAATTAACAAAGTATGTTCTTCCGGTGCAAAATCAATTATGTTTGCTGCTCAAAGTATATTATTAGGTCATGCTGATATTTTAGTAGCTGGAGGCATGGAGAATATGTCTGCTGTCCCATATTACGTACCAAAAGCCAGATACGGATATAAATATGGTAATGCAGTATTGATTGATGGTTTGCATAAAGATGGATTACTTGATCCGTATGATGAAATAGCGATGGGGGTATTTGCGGATAAAACAGCTGCTAAATATGAGATTTCTAGAGAAGAACAAGATGCTTATGCGATTCGTTCATATAAAAATTCAGCGGCAGCTAATGAAAATGGGATTTTTGCTAATGAAATAGTAAGCGTGACTGTTCCACAAAGAAGAGGAGAACCATTGATAATCAAAGAGGATGAAGAATACAAAAATGTAAAATTCGAAAAAATTCCACAATTGCGAGCGGCATTTAGTAAAGACGGAACAGTTACCGCTGCCAATGCTTCAACAATTAATGACGGGGCATCCGCATTGATTTTGGCAAGCACTAAAGCTGTCAAAAAATATAACTTAAAACCAATTGCTAAGATTTTATCTTTTGCTGATGCAGCTCAGGAACCTCAATGGTTTACAACTGCTCCAACCATAGCAGCACCAAAAGCATTAAAATTAGCTAAAATGAATTCTAATGATGTAGATTTTTTTGAAGTAAATGAAGCCTTTTCTGTAGTTCCATTAGCATTTAATAAAATACTAGATATTGATATTAACAAAGTAAACGTTCACGGAGGAGCTGTTTCAATGGGTCATCCATTAGGAGCATCAGGAGCAAGAATTGTGACCACTTTAAGTAATGTCTTGCAATCTAAAAACGCAACAGTAGGATGTGCGGTAATTTGTAATGGTGGCGGTGGTGCTAGTTCTATTGTAATTGAAAAATTATAAAATTATAAATATACTAATTAGTATTTTTTTAATATTTTTATAAATTATGGACAACGAAAGTATTAGCAAACTAATTCCTGTACTAGTACTAATAATTTTAGGTGTTATTGAATCTATTGGGGGTCTTTATTTTCACGATAAAAGATCTAAAGATGATCTAACAATTGAACTTATCTCTTTAACGGTTTTACCAACATTAATTCAACCAGCCATTCTAGTTTTTGTATTATTTATAATGAACTTATGGCTTCCTATATACGAGGATTATTTTATAAGTACTTTTTTTTTATGGCACGTTCTAGCCTTTTTAATTCTTGATGACCTCACTCAGTATTTATGGCACAGACTTTCTCACGTAAACTCCTTTATGTGGAAGCTTCACAGACCTCATCATGTAGTTGAAGAAATGGGAGTTTTAGTCACTTACAGAAATGCTATTTTATATTATGCTTTTATGCCTGGAATATGGTTCTCAGCTATATTAATCTATTTAGGAATGATTGAAGTTTATTTGTATTATTTACCAATAAAAATGACAGTTATCATGCTTGCTCACAGTGAAATTAGATGGGATAGATTTTTATATAAATATAAAGTTTTACACCCTCTGGCTTGGTTGGTTGAAAGAACCATCTCCACCCCTTGTACACATTATGCTCATCATGGGCTCACTTCGGAAGATGGAGTTTCTAATCCTAATGGAAACTATGGAAATTTGTTGTTTTTTTGGGATATTTTATTTGGAACTGCTAAAATAACTAGAAAATATCCAAAGCGTTTTGGTGCGTGGAATAAAATGAAGGAACCTTGGTATGTTCAGCTATTATTTCCAATTATCAAATCTAAAGATCCAAAAAGTGAACTAAGCTCAATTAAAACTGAAATGGATTTTGATCCATCAAAAGACTATAAAGATTATAGCAGTTGATATATTAAATGAAAGAATTAAAAAACAAAATAGCAGTAATTACAGGAGCTGGGTCAGGAATTGGCAGGTCATTGGCCTTAAAGTTATTTGCAAAAGGAGTTAAGTTAGCTTTAAATGACCTTAATGAATCTTCACTTAAAGAAACTGTTAAACTAATCGGACCTAATGCTGATATTTATAGTGAAACTTTTGATGTTTCAAACAAAGATGATTTTTATCAATTTTCAAAAAATGTAATTAATCATTTTAAAAAAGTAGATATAGTTATTAATAATGCTGGCATAACTAATGGAAATTCTTCCGCTATTGATACACCTATTGATGTTTATAAAAAAGTATTAGGGGTAAATTTATGGGGAATGATTTATGGAACTTTGGCTTTTCTTCCAGTTTTAAGAAAGCAAGAAGAATCTAGCGTAGTTAACCTTTCCAGTATCATGGGAATCTTAGGCACCCCATACCAATCCGTATACAGCACTTCAAAATTTGCTATTAGAGGGTTCAGTGAAGCTATTGCGGCTGAAGAATTATTTAATAATACTGGAGTAATTGTAACTAGCATTCACCCTGGAGGAATTAAAACTAATATAGTTAGAAACATTGAAGGTCACACACTTAGTGAGGATCAACTAAAAAAACTCGATGCTCATTTTCCAACTACGGCCGATCAAGCAGCGGAAAAAATTATTAGCGGTATTCAAAAGAAAAAAACTAGAGTAGTTATTGGGCCTGATGCTAAATACATGTATTTTTTATCTAGATTTTCTCACAGATTATCAATGAAATATTTAATTAATTGGGCAAAAAAATTAATGAAAATTCTACAATGAAAAAATATTTAAAATACTCACTTTTTTTTTCATTTCTAATATTTCTATTAATATCTATAATCAGTTTTTTTCCTGAAAAATTTTCAAGTTATATAATTAATTACACGATAGAAAAAAGTCAAAATAGATCATCTTTCAATAAAGATGAAATTGTTGTTTTTACTGTAGGTACTGGATCACCATTAAGCACACAAAGAGTTAACTCAGGAACAGCAGTATTTGTAAATAATAAGTTTTTTATTTTTGATGTTGGAGATGGCGTTTGTAAAAAGGCAGAGAATATGAATTTACCTTTAAATCAGTTAGATGGTATTTTTATCACTCACTATCATTCTGATCATTATATTGACCTTCCTTACATGATTAATAGGTCTTGGGTACTTGGAAGAAATAAAGATTTAAATGTTTATGGACCACCAGGTCTTGAAGAAATATTGAATAGCAACAAACCCTTTTTAAAATTAGAAAATAAATATAGAGTTGACCATCATGGTCCAGAAATCATGAATACTAAATATGCTTTTGGAATATCTAATGAATTTGAAGACTTAGCTAAACAAATTATTTATAATCAAGATGGTGTAAAAGTAACCGCTTTTAATGTAAATCATTTTCCAGTTACCCCCTCTGTTGGTTATGCTATTGAATACCAAAACAAAAAAGTTGTTATTAGCGGAGATACTCAGGCTCATGAATTAGTTTTTAAAATGGCTGAAAATGCTGATTTGTTAATTCATGAGGTAATTTTAAATTCCATTTTAAAAACAACTGTAGATATATTAGATCAAAAATCTATGACTAGAAATGCTCAAATTATCACTCATATTCAAGATTATCACACTCCTCCAAAAGAAATTGTCAAATTAGCAAATAAGGCAAAAGTAAAAACACTTGTTTTAACTCACCTGATTCCTTCACCTGACAATTTAATTGTTAAAAAATTATATAAAAAAGAAATTAAAGGCTTTAATGGAAAAGTTTATTTAGCAAATGATGGTGATAAATTTATAATCAAATAGCAATGAAAAAATTATTTAAAAACAAACTGATAATAATACCCTCGCTAATTATAGTTTCATTTTTCATTGGAGCCTTTATAGCTATTTCAAGTATTAATTCCTCAACACAGAATAACGAATTTGCAATTAAAAATGGAAATTGGACTGTAAATCCTAAAATGGATTTAAAAGATGACTATCAAAGGGCTTGGATTGCTAGAATCGGTGTGTTTGCTTTAGATGATAAAGAAGCACTTTATTTTTTATCCAGTAAAGATGATATGGGTAGAGTTTTATCTTCTGAATATGATTATGAAATAATTGGAACTCCTCCTTCTGGCAGATATTGGAGTTACACTTTATATGGTGAAGATTACTTTTTAGTTAAAAATAAAGCGAATAGGTTTAGTATAAATAAAGAAAATTTTAATGAGAATCATCCAATAATAATTTCATCAACTGAAAAGAAAACGAATTGGCTTCCCTCTGGTATAGAAAAGCAATTTTATATTACTTTAAGACTATACAATCCTATTGAAAAAGTATATAATAACTTAGAATCTTTAAAACTTCCAATTATTAAAAGAATAGAGAAATGAAAAAAATATTTTTTTACATATGTGTAGTCTGCATAATGAGCTTTGGTTTTTATAAATTAACTATTAATTCAATTCCGAAAATAGTTTACGGGGTTTTCCATTACAAAATCGTGAATAATCAAAACGTAAAGGATAATGAAATAAAACATTTTGACATTCCAAGTGATAAGGAAAGAAATGTAGTAATGCCAAATCCTGATTTTTTATATTCTATAAGTTTTTATGATCTCAGTAAAGGCGAGGTAAATTTAAAAGGAACTATGCCTGATTCAACATATTGGTCTGTTGCTTTTTACAAGCCAAATACAATTAACTGGTATGTAAAAAATGATAGGGAATTTAAAACAAATCAACTCGATCTAAAACTTTCACTTGTTGATAATGACGAAAAAACTATTAAATCACCTGTGAAAAAAGGATTTATGATTATTAGAATGCTTGTAGAAAAGAAAGATCAAAAGTCTATCGATCACTTCAAATCTCTTCAACAAAGTATTAAACTAAACTAGTAGTTTTTAAATTCTTTTTATTAAATTAGTATTTAAATACTAATGATTCCTGTGAATAAACTTAAACGAAAATTTAGAAAACTCTTGGTTAGACTAATCGGTTCACCAATAAAAATTGATGAAAAAGCAAGAGGAAGAAAGATTAAAAATATAGCACCTCTTCCAAAAGAAGTATTTTGGGATAAAAATGTTCAAATTCACATAACAAATAGTGGAATTGATTATGTTAAAACCCCCAGCGAGTGCTTTAAAAAATTACCTGATTATAATTTTAATGAAAACTATTTTAATTTAAACGGGCTAAAAACACATTACGTAGATGCAGGTCCAAGTGATGGAAAAATTCTATTACTTCTTCATGGTCAACCTGTTTGGTCTTATCTATACAGAACAATGATTCATAATTTAGTATCCAAAGGTTACAGATGCATTGCACCGGATTTAATAGGAATGGGTAAATCAGACAAGCCTATTTCAGAAAAATATCATACATACAATACACATTGTGATAATATTTTATCATTTATTAAGGGTATTAAACTAAACAACATAACCTTGTTTTGTCAAGATTGGGGAAGTCTTATTGGACTTAGAATTGCTGGTGAGAATCCTAATTTATTTGCTGGTATAATTGGTGCAAATGCTGAGCTTCCCAATTTTACAGAAGAGACTAATCCTTTATATATTCCAGAAACAATTGAAATTAATACGAAAATTAAAAGTTTTGCTGGTGCTATGGCTTACTATACACTTGGAGGATTTTCAGGTGGAAGTTTTCAAGCATGGATACTTTATTGTTTAACCGCCCCAAAAGTTGATATCAGAAGTATTATGAAACTAAGTTTTTCAAGAAATTTTAAAAAAAGTAAAGATATCATTGATGCATATGCAGCACCATTTCCATCCTTTATATATATGGCTGGACCACGTACGCTACCTTCAATGAATGCTGGTATAACTGGACAAACGCTAAAAGCTATTGAAGGGTTAAAAAAGTTTAAAAAACCTTTTTTATCTTTAATAGGTTTACAAGACAAGCTTCTTGGTACACCAAAAATTCAAAACAGATGGATTAAAATGGTTCCAGGAGCTAAGGGTCAGGATCATGAACAATTCAAAGAAGCCAATCATTTTATTCAAGAAGATATTGGTAAAATAATGGCTGACAGAATGCACAAGTTTATAGTAAAAAATAAAATTTAATGAAGAAAAAAACTTTAAAAATAATTGGGTTTATCTCTGGAATAATAATACTATTTTTTATTTCCTTACCCACCTTGTTAAATACCGCAGGTTTGCATCCAGAATTTAAAGAAAGTAAAAACTATCATTTTAAAAATAAAAAAGCCGTAATTATTTCTACAAGCCACAATGTCCTAAGTAAACCTGGTGAGACTGACGGAAAATTAACTGGAGTATTTGCATCAGAATTAACCGTTCCATATTATGAATTCATTGACTCAGGAATTGAAGTTGATATTGCCAGTATAAAAGGGGGCGAAATACCCATAGATCCTGAATCATTTTTTTATGCTGTTAAAACTGTTGAAGATAAAAGGTACTTAAAAGATGACATGCTTCAAGAAAAGGTAAAAAATTCTATATTAATTGATAAGTTAAATATAGCTGATTATGACTTTGTTTTTATTTCAGGTGGATGGGGAGCAGCCTATGATTTAGGTTACTCTGAAATTCTTGGCGAAAAAATTAGTCAAGCTTATTTCAATGAAAAAACTGTGATAGGAGCTGTATGTCACGGTGTTCTAGGTTTTATAAAAGCTAAAGATTCTTTGGGTAACTTAATTATAGAAAATAAAAGAATGACTGGTGTTACAAATAAACAAATCAAAGAATTAGGAATTTATTTCACCCCTCAACACCCAGAAGACGAGTTAATCAAAGCAGGTGTAATATTTGAAAGTAAAACAGCATTTAGAGATGTATTTGCTAATTTAACTATCTCTGATGAAGAAGCTAAGTTTGTAACTGGGCAAAATCAAAATGCAGGACATGAAACTCCTCAAAAAATGATGGAAATTTTAAAAAATAAATAATGAATTTTAATTTTAGAAACATACTACCGAAAAGTGCCAATAATAACTTTCAAGGTCACAAGGTTGCATTGTGGGGATTTGTTTTATTCACGATACTAATGACCTGGCGTTCAATTGTTCATATGTTGTTTGAGCAGTATGGGTTTCATGAAATTGGGAGCTTTGTAGTTATCTCAGGCGATCCCGATCCTATGCTTCTAATTTATAGGTTTTTTTCTTTGTGGGGCTTTGCACAACTAATTTTTTGCTTGGTTTGCTGGGTTGTAATTTATCAATATAGAGCATTAATTCCATTAATGTATTTGATTTGGCTGTTTGAGTGGAGCTTTAGAACTTTTGGGTATCCTTTAATTAGGGATGAGATTGCAGTTCAAGGCTTATACACTAATGGCATCACACCTGGAGCTTCATTTGCTCCATACGCTACCATACTTTTGATTATTTTATTTGGTCTCTCTCTATTACAAAAAAAATAATGAGAAAATTTTTTCTTTTAACGGCAATTGTAGAAATTCT
>TARA_B110000914_G_scaffold63896_1_pt1 | contig 11339 bp, 11 predicted proteins | sample TARA_B110000914 | Tara Oceans TARA_B110000914 (sample SAMEA4397983) | marine metagenome | biome: Polar Biome; feature: [MES] marine water layer (ENVO:01000295) within the mesopelagic zone...; material: water (ENVO:00002006), including particulate matter (ENVO:01000060) such as......
AAGGCATAGGGACTTTTGATATCAATGTAAACAATCGCTGGCTGTCCAGCGGTGGCGATTAAGGGTGATTCGTAATGCTGCATGGCTATTACTGTGTTTCCTTTTATATGTGGCTATTTATGTGTTTCTTGTTAATGAGCCAAGGCAGCCAAGCGCTTAAGCGGCGCTTACCCAACCCGAGTGAAAGCCGTAGGGCACACGATAAGGCACAAGAATTGTTGCAACAGGTCCGGCGGCGACATTCTGGGCATCTAAGATCAGACACTCACTTTGCCCCGTCGTCTCGTCTTGAACAAAGCAGATAAGGTAGCCGTCATCCTCAGATTGCGCGCCGACCTTGGGTGCAAACACCGCCTCGCCACCAAACCGATTGTCGCCGTATTTAAAGGTGGCGGTGGTTTGTGTTTCGTTATCAAACTTCATCACGCCGTCAAAACTAAAAGGTCGGCTTGGATTGAATACAGCCGCGTACACATAACGTGTTTTGTGGCAGGCATGGGTGTCGTTAATGCGGGTGAAATCACAATGTTCTTCACTGAGTGTCTGCTCTTTAACAACACCTGTGACTAAATTGATGCGCCATTCATATAGCTGTCCTTGGGTATCCTCGAGGTTCTCCGCATCTAATCCCGCGCTGGCAATGTCAGAGGTTTTCGATCGTGAGGCTTGCATAACAATCTCATCCCCTTCATCCCAGGCATTGGCAGTATGGACAACCGAGCCCGTCTCGACTTCGAACCAACGTACATCTAAGTCTGTGCCAAAGCGGGGCATCACGCCGATGCGTGAACCGTGCTCTGGCTCAAAATCTAACGCCGGACCGCCGGCAATGGCCCGCTCGATATCGAGAGTGATTGGGAAGTCGAGGAACAGCGAATATTTTTCTGTGACAGCGAAGTCGTGCATAAAGACCGGCTTTTCGATCGTAATCGGTGTTGTGTGGATCAGTTCGCCGTCGGCATTGATGACCGAGTAGCTGACATAAGGCGTTTGGAATGCATAGCCAAAGGTCATCATCTCGCCGGTTTTTTGATCAACCTTTGGATGAGCGGTGAAGGGGTGCTTCAGCTTGCCATCGAAGTCTACCGCCCCCAACGTTTCAAGTTCAGGTAACTGGATGGCAGTGGGGCGAGACGGTTCATGCAGGGCGTAAAGCGTGTTGTTGTGGTACGTGAACGCCGTGTTGGCCAGGTTCTTATTGCGCGGCGCGCCGTCGGGTACGCGCGAAGGCGTTGGGTCCATCATGGAGTTCATGCCCTTGTAAACCCAATCGCCGCGTTCTTGCTCAAGTTTGAATCCCTGCGTTTGGACAAACCGATTGCGATAGTGAGCTTGGCCGTCATGAAACTCGATGGCGTGAATCATGCCGTCGCCATCAAAGGTGTGATAGGCCGCCTCGTCAAATATATGCACCGGGTTTGGCCCAACCCGCAGAAAGTTTCCCGCTAGGTCTTTGGGTATGGCGCCCTTAACGTCCATATCGAGCGCATCACGCTCTTGCATAACGGGGGCAAAGTTACCGTCAAGAAAGAAGTTAGTTGAGTTGCTGGTTTCTGATTGGGCCATGGATCACCTCGATGATTTTTATTTTGTAGTCACTATAGCAGTCGAGTGAAGCGACGCAAGATCAACTCAAGGTCTGTAGCTTAAGACAATAACCTGTAGATGCCGGTCTTGAGAGCCGGTATGTAAATAGTTCAAAATATATCAGAAAAAGTGATGTGCTAACTGTGCCAAGTAAACTCAATGCCGACCAGCTCACCCAGTTTCACAAGCAGGGTTTTCTCGGCTCGTTTGAATCTGCGCGGGCACACTTGCTCGTCATCACGACCGATTGCGAGATTCAGCGTTGGACTATCTGTTATTGAGGCAGCCAAAAATTGATTGCTGCTAGCAGTTACCCCTTAAGCCCTTCGGTTGTCGTCGACAACGTTCGCCACAGTATTTGACATCGGGCCAGTTGCGTGCCCATTTCTTTCGCCATGCGAAAGGACGTTCGCATGCCAGACAAAGCTTCGTTGGTAGGTGGGGTTTGCGGTGCGTCAAGCTTTTCTACTCAATCGGCCAATCGTAATAGTCGCGACTATCCAGCGGGCCAGTGTCCGGTTGTCCTGCCCATCTTTGGCGATATGTGCCGTCTGCATCCCAAGTCTCAGCTTGTTTTTCGAGGTTGAAATGGCGGCCGCCACGGGGATCTGAACCAACACCTGCGATGTACTGCCAATTACCCCAATTGCTGCAGGCATCATAATCGATAAGTTGTTCTTCAAAGTAGCCGGCGCCGCAACGCCAGTCCAAAGCAAGCTCGTTGACAAGGCAACTGGCGGCAATCTGTCTGCCACGGTTGCTCAGCAAACCCGTTTGTTTAAGCTCATTCATGCAGGCATTGACGATTGGCCAAGGCGTTCGGCCGTCGCGCCACTTTAGAAATCGTTCCTGATAGAAGGTTGTGAGCGGTCGCTTGCCAGCGATGCCGGTAAATGAGAATAGCGCTTCTCCGTAGTGACTCGCATGCCAGCGGAAGAATTCACGCCACATGAGTTCGAACAGTATCCAGCGAGTCGATTCGTTAGCGCCGTGGTGAGACTCATAGGCGCACAGCCGCTCGTAAATCTGCACCGGCGAAAGACATCCTTGCGCAAGCCATGGCGAGAAGCCGGTTGAGAATCGTTCGCCGATAAAGTTGTTTCGAGTGTCTTTGTACGTTGAGGCGGCGTCAGTACTGAAATACCCTTCGAGATGTTGCCCGCCGGCAGTTTCACCGCCTGCTAGCAAACCACTTTCAGTGGGTGCTTGTACCAGTCGAGTCTTTAGTTCAAAGGACGTTGGTGCGGGTAATCGTGTGGGCGCAGCCGCAGTTGGTCTGAAGGCGACGGTATCTAAAGATTTTCGAAATTGAGTAAAGGTGGCTGGAAACGTGTCGCCAAAGGTTATTGCGTCTTGGTGGTACAGGGTCGATCCATCGTATTGTTCGAACGATACACAAGGGTAGGATTCGGTTAAGTGCTGCCAAAGCATCGTCTCAGCGCTCGTGTGCTGGCGGGTACGAACCACCCGGTTGAAACGTCCGGTCTGCAATAGATCGCTAATGATTTCGCTGGGATTACCGGTCACAAGGTTTAAGGTCTGGCCTAGTTCAGACAGGCTGTGCTGAAGATCGAGTAAGGACTCGCGTAGCAAGCGCCAGCGATGCGCGCCCATTTGTCGATTACCAAATCGATCTGTGTTGAAGCGCGCCTCGTCAATGCAAAACAGCATGGTTAATGCGTCATCCTGTGCCGCTGCAGCCAGTGCCGGATTGTCCTGCAAACGCAGGTCATCATGTAGCCAGTAAAGTGTACTCATGGTGAAAGTGAAAATGCAATGAGGTGCAGCGCCACGACTAAGACGGTGACGCCGGTTCGCATACTGCGGTAGTAGTTTGGCTGCGGGTGAAAGATAGCCAGTAAGCGCTCACCAACAAGTAGCATTCCAAATAAAAGAGCGAGCACCAGCAGCGTCAGTGTCTCCATGAACGTCACGGCAACGACAGCAGTAATGACGATAGCGTTGCTCATGAGCAGTATGCTTTGACGTTGACGGGCTGAGATTTTGCGCTGCATGAGCGCAGTCGACCACCAATTACCGGCTAAGAAGACGATAATGGCGAGCGAGTATGTTTTTAATAGAGGCAAAGCCCAGCTCGACTCTATGAGAAGTAAACAGCCCAGCATGGGCAACGTGCCGGCGTAGCCAAGCGCTGTAATCAATCGCCGGTCAAATGGGCTTTTCTCGATGGCGGGCAAGGTTAAGCTGGCTGACATTTGGGGCACCAGTAGATGCGGCGCGAGGTCACCACCGCTTTTTTAATCGGTGTGCGGCATATGCGACAGGGTTTACCGTCTCTGGCGAAGACGGCGAAGCGATCTCGCTCGTAGTAGCGTCGGCCGGACTTGGTGTCTTTCGGGGTCATGCTTGCGGGTAGCGTAATGCCGCCGGTGCGATAGCTACGTTGACTAATGCTGAGGGTATTTTCCGCGAGTTTTTTTCGTGCTGGCGGTGTCAATTCGCGCGGCTTCAAGCGTGGATTGACGCCCGCAAAGAAAAGTATTTCTGAGCGCAAATAGTTGCCGTTACCAGCTATAAAACCTTGGTCAAGATACAAAGAGGCAAGCTGTCGATTGTTGAAATCAGCTCGTTCTAGCAGCGCCAGTACGGTGTCTGTTTTTGTGTCGGCTGCCAGCAGGTCAGGGCCGAGCCGTTGTAGAAAAGGATGCTGCTCAATCTCGCTGGTGTCCCAAAAAGAAATGTCGGTTGCGCTATACAGTAAGGCACTGCTTTTGGCGGTGTGCAGAGCGATACGCAGGGCGCGGTTTGTGGCGACAAGCTTACCCCTGGGGGTGACACGCCATAAGCCGTACAACTGGTTATGCGAATACATCGTTTTGCCCGACGAAAAATGCGTCAGCAGAGCCTTACCGCGGCATTCGATTCTGTCCACGGTTTGTCCAACGATGGCGTACTCGAGTCCTGCCAATGCGTCGTGATGCAGCTCGGCAGACTCAATAATGTGTCCTTCAAGCACCTGTGCAATGGCATCAGCAGATCGTTTTATTTCGGGTCCTTCTGGCATGTGTTAGTTACGGCTTATGCGGGTTTCTGGATCAGCACATCAGGTGCATCGACCTATTGACGGTATAGAATTATCGATTGTATCGGCTGATCAGTTTCTTGCAGTGTGAGACAGTTCAAATCGAACATAGCAGCCGTCGTCTTGCCTTTTGCTCGTTACAATTTGCTTCTTATGATTTCTTCTAATCCGTCGATGAATCGTTCGTGATCATTTGAGCTTGGCACGAGTTGAATTTTCTCACCGCCATGGCTTTCAAAAATTTCTTGGTACTCATCACCAATTTCAATCACGGTTTCCAAACAATCGGCAACAAAAGCGGGGCTAAAGGCGAGTAGATTTTTAGCGCCTTTCTTTCCTAGCTCCTCAACGACCTTGTCAGAAAAAGGCGTTAGCCACTTTTTGTCTAAGCGTGATTGAAAACAGACCGTATAGTCTTCTTCTTTTAGGCCTAATTTGCTGGCAAGAAGGCGAGTGGTTGCGTAGCTCGTGGCCTTGTAACACTGGCTGTTAGCTTCGGTAATCTCGGTTTCGCAGGGTGCGTCATTGCAAATATCATCCCCTTCATAAATTTTGTCGACGTGCCTTTGTGGTAAGCCGTGATACGAAAATAGGATATGGTCGTAGTCATCAAGGTTAAAGGCTTTTGCACGCTCAACGATAGAGTCAATGTACCCCTCATTATCCCAGAACTGATTCACAATGCTTATCTCTGGTGTCGTCCACCATTTGCTCATTATCTTCATTGCGAGCTCAATAGCAGAACCGCTTGATGCGCTGGCGTATTGCGGGAATAGAGGCAAAATAATTACATGGTCGTAGTGAAGTGCGCGAATTTGCTCCATGACATCCGTCATGGATGGGTTTTGATAACGCATCGCCATGTAGACATCAACATTGGAGTTTTCAAAACGCTTTTCAAGTTTTTCTTGAACCTTTCGGGTGTGCGTCAGTAAAGGCGATTGGCCGTCGCCGGCGTCCCAAAGCTGTTTGTATATTTTCGCTGATTTAGGTGCTCTAAAAGGCACGATAATGCCATTGACCAGTATTTTTCTGGCGAGCCACGGTAAATCAATCACCCTAGGATCGTTCAGAAACTGGCCGAGATAGCGTCTTACATCGCTGGTTTTCGGGCTATCGGGCGTTCCTAGCTGTATTAATAGAACTGCTGTCTTCTTCATTTTGGTAAATCTGTCCTAGTGAACGACCATTAGCGAGCAAAGATATCACAATTAGTTTTTGATAATGGCTGAGATGCCTAAAATCACGCGACAAATAGCTTGCGAGCGTACTTGTCGATGCGACCTCTCTGCAACCCATTGTGTACGGGTTACTACAGGGTTGCGTCTGAGTCGTTACGTTTCCCCGCAGTCATTGGATTTCACCGGATAGCGCCGACCGAGTCTGCGTGCAATTCTTTTTTACTCTGACAAGCACGCAGTTTAGACTGCGTGCCTTCAGACTATTAAGGTATTTCCCGTGACATCTATCATCGTTCATCCAAGCCCACTGCCAGAAGTCGACATTCCAGATGTCACCATCACAGCGCACATGCTACGTCGTACTGCGGAACTGAGTGACCGGGTCGCCATTCAAGACGCGACAGGTTCGAATTCCTACAACTACCAGCAGCTGAGTGATGCGATACATTCACTCGCTGGTGGACTCGCTGCACGGGGTATTGCGCCTGGTAAGGTTGTTGGTCTAATGGCGCCAAATCTGCCTGAGTATGCGGTTGTGTTCCACGGTGTCGCAGTTGCCGGTGGCGCGGTGACAACAATCAATCCAACCTATGGTGCTGAGGAAGTACGACACCAATTACAAGATGCCGGTGCAACAATGCTATTCACTGTGCCGATGTTTATCGAGACTGCTCAACTGGCAATTGAAGGTACGGATGTCACTGAAATAATCGTTATCGGCGATGCCGCTGCCGGTACTACATCTATGGCCGACGTGTTCGCAGATCCGATCAGCCAAGTGCCTGTCGATATAGCGACACACACGGTTGTGTTGCCGTATTCCTCAGGAACAACCGGTATGCCGAAGGGCGTCATGCTGACGCATCGTAACCTTGTGGCGAACATTGAGCAGTGCATTCACGCCATCAAGTACACCGATGATGAAGTCGCACTGGCGGCGCTGCCTTTTTTCCACATTTATGGCATGCAGGTGCTGATGAATGGTCTTATCGCTAACGGTGTAACGGTTGTGACGATGCCGCGTTTCGATATGGTTGAGGCATTGCAGGCTGTTCAGGATTATAAAATCACGCGTTTCTTTGCAGTACCACCCATTATTATTGGTCTTGCTAACGCCCCCATTGTTGATGATTACGATACGTCATCGGTTCGGCAGATTTTCTCTGGTGCAGCGCCCCTTGGTGCTGAGATTGCAGCTGAAGCTGGTGCAAGGTTCAACTGCGAAGTTGTGCAGGGTTTTGGCATGACAGAGCTTAGCCCGATCAGCCATTGCACGGTCGAAGGCGATTGCCGTCCCGGCACCAGTGGCGTCACTGTCTCGAATACTGAAAGTCGCATTGTCGACCCCGACACGGGCGAAGATCAGGGTGTTGGCGATCGTGGTGAACTTTGGGTGCGCGGTCCTCAAGTGATGACCGGCTACCTAAACAATGACAAAGCCACGGCAGAAACGATTGATGGTGACGGTTGGTTGCACACGGGTGATATCGCCATCATTGACGAGCACGGTCACATGACAATTGTTGATCGACTCAAAGAGCTGATCAAGTTTAAAGGCTTCCAGGTTGCGCCGGCAGAGCTCGAAGCGCTGCTGCTGACACATCCGAAGATTGCCGATGTTGCAGTTATCGGTGTACCTGACGACGCAGCAGGCGAAGTCCCGAAAGCGTTCGTCGTCGCCACTGCCGGTGATACAGTGACAATCGAGGAAATTCAAGCGTTGGTGAGTGAGCACCTCGTGAGCTACAAGCAGATTCGGCAGTTAGAGGTTATCGACGTCATCCCAAAGAGCGCCTCCGGTAAAATTCTACGTAAGGAGTTGCGGGTCCGTTAAGTCCTGCCGGTAGTTGCCGTACTGTCAGGAAATCCTGTAAGAGATGCCGGTCGGGGTTCTCCCGTCTGGCCGTCCCTTGCTTTCGCGGTAACGACTGAACATAAAAGTAGCTTAGAACGCAATGCGCCAGAGAGTCGCCGCATACGGGTGACGAGTCATCTCCGTCTTGGGCTGCAGTCCATGCCCTTTTCGTGAGAAAAAAAACCGAACGCGATATGAACACAACAGAGAAGTTGAAAAACAACGTGTACAGTTTTAATGAGCTGGATACGATGGGACAAAATGCGATTCAATTGCGAGATGCTGAAACACTGAGTCTCATTCAGTTAAGTCGCGCATCTAAGTTAACTAAGGGCGAAAAGCCCAAGCCGGTTGCAGGGGATTGGAGGCCTTAAGCGTCTTCAGAGGCTATTACGCATGTCTGGCATTTATGGTCTCACCATCCCGCCACGTAAAAGTTAACTCATTAGCAGATGTTTTTTGGTCGTGTTTTTGATGCAATAGCTAAGTTGTTAGTAATATCGTATCGTTTGAATAAATTGAGCATGTTAGGGCAGGGTCGGTTATCGGCTGAGCGCAATTTTTTTCATGTATTGATTGATTTTTCGCTGCCGATTGGTGGCGAACGAAACCTTGGGCAGAGCGACCAGGAAACCGGCGAACATAAAAAATTCAATTGTTACGTAGGTTTGCCGGAAGAACCATTCTAAGCCGCCCTGTAATGAGAGGACGACGATTGCCGTCGTCAAACCGATTGCGACATTACTTGCTAGCTCTGAAGTCGAAGTGCCTATATTTCGATAGCCTAGACGGAGAAAGTTGGCGATCACCAGACAAAAAGCGATCATTCCAATCCAGCCCATTTCCGAGGCGTGCAACAGATAAATGTTGTGAACAATGCCCCTATCGACGATCGAGTCGATGTGTTCGATATAGTGTGTCTCATTGATTGCGTGAGAATAGTTATTGAGACCAACGCCAAATAAGTGGTCATCAGCCATGGCCGCGGCGGCGACGTTTGCCAACTTGCGACTAGCGCCAGATTCTTCCGGGGCGTACAAAAATCGCTCGATGATTTTTGGTCCTACGTCAATTGCAATCGGCAATGCTAATATCAGCATGATCGCCAAAATGCTGGTTTTTCTCATGTCGAATTTGTGCTTATAGCTAAGAACGATAACGAGCAAATATCCAAGGACCATAGCCGTCATTGCGCCACGAGAAAATGATGCCAATACAATTAGCGAACCTAGCGCGAGTACTATCCAGTAGAGAGTCGGCCGGGTCTTGTCACCGAGTAACAGGGCAAAGAAAAGCATATTGATCATGTTGATATACCCAGCCAGTGTATTGGAATGGGGCGTTGATCCTTTTGCGCGATACATGCCCGACAGGCGCTGATCAATCACCATAACAAATTCAATGATAACGATAATTGCAAGAACACCAATGATAAAGCGCAAGTCTTCTTCGTCTTGTAAATAATTATACGCAACGATAAATACGATTAAGCCTCGTAAAATTTTTAAAAGACCGAAGCCGGCGTAAATTTGCACATAGGCGATATAAACACTAATGACGGCGATAGCGAGATAGATTGTGAGGAGCCCGCTGTTGGGTGGTAGAAGAGTGATCTTTTTGTTCTTCCAGCGATTAGACGTGAGCATGACGATAAGCAGTGATATCATTGTCCAATCAGTGAGGCCAATTTCAAAACCTCGAGAATCGCCACGATAGTCTTCCATTGAGTAAAAATTGATATCAATAAGGAATGCTGTAGAGAGAAAGGCAAGCCCCACTAAGCCACGTTCAGCCCATTTATATGTCGTGCCCAACCAGACAAATGTCGGGATTGCCATTAAGGTCAATAGCAGGAATAGGATTTGCTTTGTTGCCATTATCTTTGTTCAGTCTTCGTCGGTTAATTTTGTTATCCATACTGAACAAGCCGTCTTCTACAAAGGCGCGTGTGCTTAGACGCTCGACAAGTTTAGCAAAGGTGTGAACCTAGTCGGCTACCCTCAGTGGCTTAGCGTACTCGTTAGTTTTTTCCGGGTGAATATCAAGTTTTTGAAGTACTTCATCAATTTTTTCGACGAATAGCTTTTGCTCAAAATACCCAACAAAAGCTTTCTTTGCGTTGTCTGTGATGCGTTTTCTCTCGATTGGATTCTCGAGATAATATTCACATTTTTCATTAAGGTCGCTTAGATCCCATTTGACAGCGACATAGGTTTCGTTAGGGATAAGAATGTTCGGATGTGTGTCGATATGTTCGACACAAGGTTTAATAAGTAGTGCGCCAAAATACATCGCCTCATAGTCTTTAGGCGTGTATTCACACCATCCTGATGGAGAGACGAATATCTTGCTCTGCTGCATTTCTCGGTAGTATTCCGAGAAACCTACTTTTTTAATCGAAGAGATCACGTTATAGCGATCTGGCATCTGATTAAGTGATTCGATCACCTCCATTCGGTGTGCTTTGGTCCAACCCTTGTAGAGTGTAGCTCGACAATAAATATCGATGGGTTCAGATTCACCTCCGACCGCTGCACGAACCGAGTCAAGGGCGCGTTTGGCGAGTGTTACTAATCGCTTGTCTGGTCGATCTTTTGCCCAAAGTACTCTCGACGCATTTCCCTCAGCTAACTGTATCAGACGACCCCATAGACCGAAATTCCAGCCTAGCATTACTTTTCGATATTGTTTTTTGTCAAGTTTTGACTGAAACAGATTGGTCCAAACTTCTTCTTGAATGGTGTTCTCTATTCGACCGCTATCAACCTGATACTGAATGAATTCTGATGCGCCGGTAAATTGCTGCTGATATTTTTTCATGTCGCGGTGTAAATACTGCTTAAGATAGAGGTCGATATGTGGCATGACTGCCCAAAATCGACTTTCATTTCCGTCGAGATAGTCAAATAAAACGAGTTTCGCCTGTTTCTTTTCACGATTTGCCTCAATTGCGAAGTCGAGCACGCCTTCCGTGCCAAAATCCCAAGGTACAGAGAAAAGAATAAGGTCACCGTCAAAGTCTTTGATAGATTGAATTTTTTCTTTTAGATCATCGCTTACAATTTCAGTCGTTTCAATTTTGTAGCGTGTTTTTAGCTCGTCGGCATAATGTTTAAAAGGATACATTGATCCTTGACTAAAACCGCTTGTTGGCAAAAGTAATACTTTCATTGTCTTAGCTCGTCGTTTATGTCTGTTGATACTCCTGTTTGCAATTGCTATGCCAGCCTCTTTTTTATCTCTTAGTGCTCTATAGCTAGGTGTGAGCGCGGTGTGGAAAGGGGGCAAGGCAATCATTATTCACAAGGTTAGGGCTATCTTTAGCCTATTGGTGGTCAGGGTTAATATGCGGACGTTTGTGAGCTTTTGATTCCAGGCGTTAGTTAATTTTGAAGGCGACTGAAGAGCGAAAAAGCGTAGGGCATTTGCAATTTGCAAAGCCTCGCTCTCGCAATATGCTTCGAACCTTGGTATTTACCAACAGCTATGTCTGCACGCGTCTGCTTTTTAGTAGCCACGTCTGCCAAACTCGATGCCCGATTGAATTGGACAATCCCTACTGCCGCGGCCAAAATATTCTTGGAAACCGCTAAGTTGATATCCATGTATTGTAGAAAATGGCGGTCGCATTGGTTCGCGAGGTATCCCATCGAAGCGCTCGAGTGCTATTCTC
>TARA_B110000914_G_scaffold218435_1_pt1 | contig 11305 bp, 4 predicted proteins | sample TARA_B110000914 | Tara Oceans TARA_B110000914 (sample SAMEA4397983) | marine metagenome | biome: Polar Biome; feature: [MES] marine water layer (ENVO:01000295) within the mesopelagic zone...; material: water (ENVO:00002006), including particulate matter (ENVO:01000060) such as......
ACGGAACCTTCACTGCGCATCAACGAAGTTGTCGCCAGCAACGGAAGTTCACTGCTCGACGAAGACAATACCGCCAGCGATTGGATTGAGATCTTTAACGAACAGGCCGGCTCGGCCAACCTCAACGGCTGGCACCTCAGTGATGACCCGGACAACCTGACCAAGTGGGCCTTTCCCGCCGTGAGCATCGGGCCCAACGAGTTCCTTGTCGTCTTCGCTTCCGCTAAGGACCGGAGCCCCAACGATGGCAGTCATCTTCACACGAATTTCCAACTCTCCGGCGGCGGCGAAGCTCTCTTCCTTGTCAAACCGGATGGCTTCACCATCGCAAGCCAGCTTGAGTTCCCCGAGGTCTATCCCGATGTTTCCTACGGGCAGGACGGAACCAACAACGAGCTCGGTTTTTTACAAAGCGCCACGCCCGGCGCCGCCAACAGCAGTGTTGCCGCCAGCGTCAGAAATGAAGTCACCTTCTCGCAAGGACGCGGGCTCTACGACGCCGCTTTCCAGCTTGAGCTCACCGCTACCGTTCCCGGATCCACCATCCGCTATACCACCAATGGCCAGAAGCCAACCGCTAGCAGCGGCTCCATCTATAACGGTCCCATACCCGTCACTCCGGAAACCGGAACCAGCACCCGGGGAACCCGCCGCATCAGAGCCATCGCCGTTCACCCGGCCGCCGCCATTTCTCCGGTCGCAACCCACACCTACCTTTGGGTCAATGGCGTCACCAATGAACAAACCGATGGAATCTTAGGGCAATCAGTCTTCAGAGCTGCCATTAAAAATCATGCCACCTACGGCCCGGAAATGGACGATGGCCTCCTCGCTTTGCCCGTCGTTTCAATCGTCAAGTCAGGCGGAGTCAGCTCCACTGAACAAGAAATGTCGATGGAACTCATCAGCAATGATGGCAGCGAACCGGGCTTCCAAATCGACGCCGGGGTCAAGATTGTCGGAGGGGCCAGTGTCGGGTCCGCCAAGAACAACTGGCGATGCTACTTCCGCAGCGAATACGGCGCCTCGAAGCTGCGCTATCCGGTCTTTGCCAAGGAACCCTACAGCACCCGGACTGACAACGAGGAGTTCGACCTCCTGCAGTTGCGTGGCGGATCACATGACAACTTCTATTGGATGGCTCTTCCCACCAACCAATCGAACGGAGCCTATCGCCCCGGCGATGCCCTCTACGTTCGAAATCGCTGGGTCAGTGATATGGAAATGATCATGGGCCACACCTCTCTGCACGGTCGCTACGTCCACTGCTACTTTAATGGCACCTATCACGGACTCTACCACCTGCACGAGCGCCCCATGCACCACTACATGGATAAGTATTTCGGAGGTGATGCCGAGGACTATCACTACACCAACTCCGGCCGCACCGGAAGCGACCACGATGGAGGAGACGTTTGGAGTAATGCCTGGAACAGCGTCAAATCAGCCGCCTCCGCTGGCGGTCAGGCTTCCAAGGATTGGATCAACTGGGAAAGCCTCGCCGATAACCAGCTCCTTTATTTCTACTGCGGAAACGACTGGGACTGGACGACCCAACATAACTGGATGGCTGCCGGCCCAAAAAACCCAGGCGAAGGTGGCTGGCAATTCTATTCATGGGATTGCGACGTCATGCTCTACGATGTCATTGCCAATAATCTTGATCAAAATGCTCCCGACGGCGTCTTCAGATCATTAATGCGCGACGATGACTTCCAGGTCTACTTCCGCGATCGCGTTTATAAATACTGCTTCCACGAAGGCCTCCTCACCCCGGGTGGCGCCACCCCTTCCTTTGAATACCGCATGAATGAGATCAGTTCGGCTCTCGTTCCCGAAACAGCGCGCTGGCAACCCAGCAGGGCCGACAGCCTTCCCTGGGACCGTGACGGCGAATGGCAGGACGAATGGGACTATGTCACCGACACCTACTTCGCGCAACGCACCGGCATCCTACTGAATCAACTCAGAAACCGTGGATGGTATCCTGTCGAAGCCCCCGAATTTGAACCCCACGGGGGAGAGATCGAGGCGGGCTTTTCACCCATCATCACCTCGGGACCAGGGACCGTTTACATCACCACCGACGGCAGCGACCCACGTCTCCCCGGAGGCACGATCAACCCCAATGCCATTTCCGTGAATGGCAGCGAAGTGTCCACCACCCTGATCAACAAGGAAGAAACCTGGGCCTACCTCGATGATGGCTCAGACCAAGGAACCGCTTGGAGTGCTCCGGGATTTGATGATTCCACCTGGTCCACTGGACAAGCCGAGCTTGGCTACGGAGATGGGCCCGAGGGAGCCGAAGGCACCGCGGTGGGATTTGGAGGGAACCGTGCCAACAAATTCATCACGACCTACTTCAGGAAAGAATTCACAGCCACTGATGTTGCCAACATCACCAGCCTGCAGCTTGGTCTGCGACGTGACGACGGAGCAGTCGTCTACCTCAATGGCACCGAAGTTTGGCGCAACGGAATGCCCGCCACCGGCGCCATCACCCACACCACTCTTGCCACCAATGGAGCCGGCGGAACCGACGAGACAATCTTCCAACAAAAAAACGACCTCCTGATCGCCCTTCTCCTCGAAGGACCCAACACCATCGCAGTCGAAGTTCATCAAAACTCCGCCACCAGCTCGGACATCAGCTTTGATCTCGAACTTCACGCGACCAAGCCCAGCGACCCCTCGCAGCTTTCTCTCGATGAAAGCACTTTAGTCCGGGCACGCGTCCTCTCAGGCAACGAATGGTCCCCCGTCAACTCGGTTCGCTACCTCGTGGGAACTCCCGCGAGTTCCAGCAATCTCGTCGTCAGCGAATTCAGCTATCGTCCCACAAAGGCCAGTGCCGCCGAAGACCCCGGAAGCCTCTACTCCCGGACCGATTTCGAATTTATCGAATTCAAAAATATCTCCAATGAGCCTATCCACCTCGATGGAGTTCGCTTAACCGATGGTGTCGATTTTGATTTCTCCGAAGCCCTCAACTTCAGCATTCCAGCCGATGAAACCCTCCTCATCGTCGAAAACCAAGCGGCCTTCCTCGCCCGCTATCCCGGAATTTCGGCAGAAAGAATCGCAGGCGAATACAGCGGTAACCTGAGCAACGACGGAGAACGCGTCGAAATCCTCGCCGACGACGATTCCGTCATCCAAGCCTTTACCTACAATGACCAGCTTCCTTGGCCCACTGCGGCTGACGGCGGCGGTTTCTCCCTCGAGCTGATCGAACCCACCACCGGCCCCGATCATAATCTAGGCGGGAATTGGCGTGCCTCAAGGGGAGTCCACGGAACCCCGGCTGACGTTGTTTTACCAATCGATTTTACCACTTGGCAGAACTGGCTCTTTGACGATGGAGAACTCGCCAACCCGGCTATCTCTGGACCAAATGCAGACCCCGATGGCGATGGCTGGAATAACTATGCCGAGTTTTCCTTAGGCCTGGCACCCCACGATTCGTTTGATCCTCCCGGGCTCATTCGGACTACTATTGAGACAAAAGAGGGAGAGAACTACCTCGCCATCGAATTTGAATCGTGGGCGGGAGCGGCTGGTGTAAATACTTCACTCCAGTTGAGCCCCGATCTCACTGCTTGGTCTGGCGGCGGAATTGAAGTCTTACCATCGCGCGACAATGGTGACGGCACAAACACCCGTAAATTTCGCTCTCCCGCCCCGGTTGGGAGCTCTTCCATCGGGTTCATTAGGCTTCGATTCAGCAATCAGGAGTGATCCGAACTCTTGCCGAATCTCACTCCCACTCTTTCGGGAAGATCTTCGCCTTTACCAGTTCCACCTGGGTCTTTTCTTCTCCACGTAGGACATGGACTTCGCGGATCTCCCCGGGAGCAAGGCCAAATCGCAGGAGTCCAGACCAGAGTTAAAAGATCCACCTTTGCCCTGTTTTCATGAACGAATTGGGCTCAAGTCCACGTTCAATTAAGGCGTGCCGCCGACCTTTCTAACTACCCGGACCCCGACCAGAATCCTACTACGCTTCGTCCTCGGGAGCCTCCTGGTCTGGAGCGACCCCTTGATCGCAAAAGAGCGCGCGGCTTCAGATCACTGGGCCTTCACTCCCCCGCAGCGCCACGAGGCTCCCGCCGTTCGGGATGCGCAGTGGCCCTCCCGCCCCCACGACACCTTCGTCCTGCAGCGTATCGAAGAGGCCCAGCTTGAACCAAATCCAGTCGCCGATCCCCGCACCCTCCTCCGGCGCCTCTCGTTCGACCTCACCGGCTTGCCGCCAAATCCGGATGAAGTGACAGCTTTCGATAAGGCCTTCCGTGAGAATCCTGATACCAGCCTCAAGCAACTGACAGACCGCCTTCTCGCCAGCCCACAGTTCGGAGCTCGCTGGGCACGGATCTGGCTCGACCTCGCCCGCTACGCCGAGGACCAAGCCCATATCGTGGGCAACGACAGCAAACTTTTCTATCCCAACGCGTGGCTCTATCGGGATTGGGTGATCGAGGCCTTCAATCGTGACCTTCACTACGACCAATTCCTCAAGCTGCAATTGGCAGCCGATCTTTTAGAAAAGGGCGACGAAAAAGATCTCGCGGCCCTCGGCTTCATCGGGCTCGGCCCCAAATACTACCGGCGCAACGACCCCCTCGTGATGGCCGACGAGTGGGAGGACCGGGTCGATACCGTCTCGCGCGGCTTGCTCGGCCTCACCGTAAGTTGCGCACGATGCCACGATCACAAGTTCGATCCGATCTCCACCGAAGACTACTACGGACTGGCCGGAGTCTTCGCCTCGATCGAAATGTTCAATCGCCCCCTTGACCAGAAGTCCCAGTCCAAGAAACCGGCGGACGCCATGCACATCGTGCGGGATCGATCCAAGCCCACTAACCTCAAGGTTCACCTGCGCGGGGATCCCAAGGATCTCGGACCGGAAGTACCACGGCGTTTCCTGACCGCCTTGAGCAAGGACGCGACCCCACCAAAATTCATGCAAGGCAGCGGGCGCCTCGAACTTGCCCGGTCGATCGCCTCCCCGGACAACGCGCTTACCGCACGTGTCTTTGTGAACCGGATCTGGGGAGAGCTCTTCGGCACTCCTCTCGTCACCACTCCCAGCAATTTTGGCATTCTCGGTACGCCTCCCACTCATCCTGAACTCCTCGACGATCTCGCGGTACGCTTCATGGAGTCCGACTGGTCGGTGAAGTGGCTGATGCGTGAACTGGTCCTCTCCTCCACCTACCGACAGAGCAGCGATCTCTCCGAAAGGAAAGCGGAACGTGATCCTTCAAACTCCCTATACAGCCGCGCCAACCGCCGGCGTCTCAGTGTCGAGATGTGGCGCGATGCCATTTTTTCCGCAGCCGGTAGCCTCGACCTCAAGGTGGGGGGGGAATCCTTCCAGGTCAGCGATCCGGACGCCAACCGCCGCGCCGTATACGCCCACATCAGCCGCCTTAAGCTCGACCCCATACTGGCTCTCTTCGACTTCCCTGATCCCAACCTCCACTCTCCCGGGCGCTACAAATCCACCACCCCGCTCCAGAAACTTTTCGCGATGAACAATCCGCTCATGGTGGCACAAGCGGGGAAGTTCGCGGACCGCCTGCACCGGGAGGTGCCGGAGGACATCCCGGCTCGCATCCAGCACGCCTATCAACTTCTCTACGGCCGGGAAGCCAGCGATGAAGAAAGAAATCTCGCCCTCTCATTCCTCGCAAGCGGTGCCGGGGACGCATGGCAGCAATACGCGCAGGTTCTTCTTGCTTCCAACGAGCTTCTCTACCTCGACTGAACATGATGCCTTCCCAACACTCTTCTTTCCTCACCCGCCGACAGATGCTTGCGCGCATGGGCGGCGGATTCGGGGCCCTGGGACTCGCGGGGACCTTCAACCAGGCTGGACTACTTTCCGCCTCGGAGCTTACTGTCGGCGCCCCGCATTTTGCGCCCAAAGCAAAACGCGTCATCTTTCTCATGATGAACGGGGGGCCGTCACACGTCGACACCTTCGACCCGAAGCCCGCCCTCGCAAAGCACGAGGGTGAGACACCGAAGGATCAGGCCGGGCAGAAGAAAAAGAAGACCAGTGGCTACATGCCCTCCCCCTTCGAATTCAAGCCACGTGGGCAGTGCGGCATGATGATGAGCGAACTCTTTCCTCATCTTTCCCAGCACGCCGACGACCTGTGCCTGGTGCGCTCGATGCACACCGATCAACCCAACCACGAACCGGCCCTGCTCATCATGCAATCGGGAAATCCCCAACCGGTGCGACCTTCGATCGGCTCGTGGGTTTCCTACGGACTGGGGACCGAAAACGAGAATCTCCCGTCCTATGTCTCCATTTCCCCCGGTCGCCCGGTGGTCGGCCCACAGCTCTGGTCGAATGCCTTCCTCCCCGGCGAGCACCAGGCCACCGCGGTCGATACCAACAACCTCAAGGTTGATCAACTCATCGCAAATTTGCGCCACCCAAAGCTCAGCCGCGCCGCGCAACGCGGTCAGGTCGATCTCCTCGGCGCACTCAATCGCCTCCACGCCGGGCAGCGTCAACACGCCGCCGCCCTCGAGGCCGAGATCAAGAGTATGGAGCTCGCCTACGCCATGCAGGCCGAGGCGGCAGACGCCTTCGATGTGAGTCGCGAGCCGGAGGTGGTCCGTGACCGCTATGGACGAACTCTCTTCGGCCAGTCTTGTCTACTCGCCCGCCGTCTCGCTGAATCAGGAGTCCGCTTTATCCAGGTCTACTACGTGGATTCCAAGAACAAGCAGCCGTGGGATACCCACCAGGACAACGACGGAGGCCATCGCCGGCTTTGTGCCGATTCGGACCGCGCCAGCGCTGCCCTGCTCGCCGACCTGAAAGAGCGCGGTCTCCTCGAAGACACCCTCGTCGTTTGGGGCGGTGAATTCGGGCGCACTCCTTATTCGCAGGTCGACAAAAAGAAAAGCAAGCCCGGCCGAGATCACCACCACACCGCCTTCTCAATGCTCCTCGCCGGCGGAGGAATCAAGGGCGGCACAACCTACGGGACCAGCGACGAGTTCGGAATGCACGTCGCGGAAAACCCGGTCCACGTCCACGATCTCCATGCCACGATTCTCCACCAACTTGGACTCGATCACGAGAAGCTCACCTACCGATACTCCGGCCGCGATTTCCGTCTCACCGACATCCACGGCGAGGTCGTGCGGGGAATTCTGAGCTGAGCAATCGCGGGGAGCGGGACCTTCAATTCTCTTTCACACATGGGGCATCCGGGAAAAGGGGCCGGGCGGACTCTATGCACCTCAATCAAATCACAATTTTCTCCGGATCCAACCACGCTAACACCTCCAATTTAAAGTGGCCCCAGAAAATGGAACCCCTAAAACATAGGGGAAATAAAAAAGTTGTTTCTTCAAACAACCATCAGCATCGCCGACGCAATTAGGCCAATTCTGAGGTCGTTCGAGCCACAACCTATGCAATGATTTCACTAATGGGCGCAGCACCTTCAACGCCGACAAGCTTTTCGTTAAGGCCGGCGTGGTTGTAGAAGAGTTCGTTGGGATCAAAGCCAAGTTGGTGGAGAATCGTGGCGTGGAGATGTTTGACCTCAAGAGGTTTTTCCACGGCTGCTGAACCGAGTTCATCGGTCTGTCCGACACTGATGCCACCTTTAATTCCGCCTCCAGCCATCCACATCGTGAAGCCAGCGGAGTTGTGGTCCCGGCCAGTGCCTTTGGCGTATTCGGCAGTGGGTTGACGTCCGAATTCACCACCCCAAACGACGAGGGTGTCTTCGAGGAGGCCGCGTTGTTTGAGATCTTTGAGGAGACCAGCGATAGGCTTGTCGGTATTTCCGGCGTGCTTGTTGTGATTATTTTCGAGGTCGCCGTGGGCATCCCAGTTGTCGTCGTTGTGGGCGCCACCGGAATAGAGCTGGATGAAGGGGACTCCGCGTTCGACGAGACGACGGGCAAGGAGGCATTTTTTGCCAAAGTCAGCGGTGCGATCCTGGTCGAGGCCGTAGAGATTTTTGGTAGCTTCGCTTTCCTCGTCAAGGTTGATGGCCTCGGGCGCGGTGGACTGCATTTTGAAAGCGAGTTCATAGCTGTCGATGCGCGCCTGCAGGTCTGAATTTCCGTGGCGCTGGGAAAGGTGGCCGCCGTTCAGCTGATTCAGTGATTGGATGATGCGGTATTGTTCCTCCTGACCCATTCCACGGGAATGCTTGAGATCGAGGATGGGGTCGCCTTTGGAGCGCAAGACGGTGCCCTGATAATTTGCAGGCATGAAACCGGAGGACCAATTCTTGGCTCCAGAAATCGGCCCGCCGGTTTTGTCGAGCATCACGACGTAGCCGGGGAGGTTCTCGTTGACGTTTCCGAGGCCGTAGTTGACCCAGCTTCCGAGCGATGGCTTTCCGCTGACGAGTGAGCCGGAGTTCATCTTCAGCATGGCCGAGCCATGAATGGGCGACTCGGCGGTGAGGGAGTGGATAAAGGCGATGTCATCGACACACTCGCCGAGATTGGGGAAGAGATCGGAGACCCACTTCCCGCACTGACCGTATTGTTTGAAGTCCCACTTGGGCTCGACGATGCGGCCTTCGTTTTTCTTCCCGCCCCGGCCGAAGGTTTTTACGGCGACTGTCTTGCCGTCCATGCCTTTCATCCCGGGTTTGTAGTCGAAGGTGTCGATGTGTGACGGACCACCATACATGAAGAGGAAGATGACACTTTTTGCCTTGGGGGCAAAGTTGACCTGCTTCTTCTCCGCCTGAGCCATCATACCAGTAAGGGCAAGCGAGGTGAAGCCTCCGCCTACGGTGGAAATAAATTCACGTCGGTTGGTTTGTCCGCAGAAGTCTCTCATGACTAGTCGAGGTAGATGGTTTCGTTGAGGTTCAGGATCAGAAGGCAAAGCCGGGGCATGAGCTGTTCTTCGGTGACCTGGTATTTTTCGCCCAGGTCCTTGGCAAGAAGTTGGAGTTCGTGAATTTCACCGTCGGTGATTTCGCGGCTGGTGGCAAGGCGGAAGGCCTCTTTGATTTTTTCGTCAAGGCTGCCCGAGAGCCGAGCGGCGAAGCGGTCGGAGAATTCATTCATGCGCTCGCTGTTGAGCATCGTCAGCGATTGCGTTGGGACAGTGGTGGCGAAGCGGGTGGGACAGGAGAAATCGCGCTCGGGTGAGTCAAAATTGGCGAGGAGCGGCAGTTTGATGGACCGCTTGGCATGGATGTAAACGGCACGACGATCGGCGGAATCTCCAGGTGAGGGCCGCCAGACATTCCTGGGTTGCGAGGAGGTCGCGAGAACTTCATCGGGCATTTTTGGTCGCACGGGAGGGCCGCCGAAGTCGAATTTCATTTGCTGAGTGAGGACGAGGTAGGTGTCCCAAATTTCCTCGGCGGTGAGACGGCGGGAACTGTATTTCCAGTGAAGCCGGTTGGTGGGATCCTTGTCGTTCATACCCTCAGAGGAGAGCTGGTAGGTCGAACTGTTGAGAATGAGGCGAAGCATGTGCTTCGTGTCCCATCCTGAGTTCACCAACTCAACCGCCAACCAGTCCAGGAGAGCTTGATTGGTCACTCCCGTGCCGAGGGCCCCGAAGTCGTTGGCGGTTTCGACGAGTCCGTGGCCGAAGCAATACTGCCAGAGCCGGTTGACCCAGACGCGGGCCGTGGTGGGGTGATCGGGAGAGGTAATCCACTTGGCCAGCTCGAGACGGGATCTTTCAGGCTTCGCTTTTGAGTGCTCGAGAACAACCGGAAAAGCAATAGGAACCTCATCACCCTGGGCATGAACACTGCCACGTTTGTGAATCCGTGGGGGCTCGATCTGAGCGTCTTCGCGAACGCCATGATACCGGATGCCATCAAGAGGGCGTTCGAGATCCCGGCGAGCCATTTGGAGGGGCTTCATTTTTGCTCCGAACTCATCACCGAAGGCTCTGGAAATGACGCTTGGGTGGATGGTCGCGAGCTGATCGGCGCTGAGGTCGTGAACGGGCTCGCGGGTCACGCGAACCTCAATCTTGCCGCGGTTGGATTTAGCAATGATGCCGATGACGTTTTTTCCCGTGGTGAGTTCGGAAACGGGAAGCGGGATAAAGTATTCGCCGTGGACTTTTTCCGTCACGCCATCGTGAACCGGGGCTCCATTGAGAAAGATTTCGAGATGTTGTAGTTCTCCCTTGAGATAGACGAGGAAGTGTTTGGGGATTTCTTGGAGTCCGAACTCGGAACGAAGAGTCGCGGGCTTGTTACGAGGCCACTTGTCGGAAGCTTTGAAGCCAACCGCGGCGGCATCGAAGGAAGGAAGCGACCAGCCGGGTTTGGCGGGAATGCGCAAGATGCTCTTCCAGTCGGTCTCGATGTCGCGAGGTGTTTTAGATCGCTTGAGGTAGGGGTCTAGGGCTTTTCGATCGATCGTCTTCCAGAGTGTTTCAACTTGCTCCCGGTTGGACCGGAGGCCTTCTTCTCTTTTTTGAGTAACGGTAGGATCGAGCCAGGTTTGGTTGGGGCCTTTAAAAAGATCCTGTTTGATGCCATCGAAGAAGGCCATCATGGAAAAGTAATCGGCTTGAGTCACGGGATCAGCCTTGTGGTCGTGGCACTTGGCACACCCTATGGTGGTACCCATGAAGGCCTCGGCAGTGATGTCGACAATGTCACCGATGACATCGGCATGGGCTTGGGGACGATCGGCGGGTTCATCGTCCCGCTGCATGAGGGTCATGAATCCGGTCGCGAGGCAGGTATCGAGGGTTTTGTCTGGGAGTTGGTCACCGGCCAGTTGTTCGAGAATGAAGCGGTCGTAGGGTTTGCCCTCGTTGAAGGACTTGATGACGTAATCGCGGTAGCGCCAAATCTCGGGCTTCTGGCTGTCGCGCTCGAAACCGTTTGTCTCGGCGTAACGCACGAGATCGAGCCAGTGGGTGGCAAACTTTTCGCCGAAATGAGGAGAGGCGAGATAGTGATCCACCAACTCCGACCACTCCATTGATTTTGATTTTGGCGGCAGGCCTGTCAGGTCGTAGGCGAGGCGCCGTTGCAGCTGGATAGCGGTCGCACGCGTGTTAGGCTCGAGGCCCTTCTCCCGGAGCCCGGCCAAAATGAAGGCGTCAATGGGGTTGCTGACAAATTCATCTTTGAAGTCAGGAACGGAAACTTTTTGCACGGGCTGGTAAGCCCAATATGAGGCGTCACTTTTTTTAACCGAAGCAAGTCCGGAGGTGAGTGCGATTGCGGTAATTACTGGAATGAAAGGCTTCACGAAAAGGTCTGTAGACGATTAAACTCACCTCATCAGGACAATCTTTCAAGGATGGAAA
>TARA_B110000914_G_scaffold68082_1_pt1 | contig 11270 bp, 9 predicted proteins | sample TARA_B110000914 | Tara Oceans TARA_B110000914 (sample SAMEA4397983) | marine metagenome | biome: Polar Biome; feature: [MES] marine water layer (ENVO:01000295) within the mesopelagic zone...; material: water (ENVO:00002006), including particulate matter (ENVO:01000060) such as......
AAAACTTTTTCAAAAGTATAGTTAATTGTTATTCAATCACTTAGTAATCCTGCGTTTAATTCTCTCTATTTTTATTTAGAATAATTAAAAATAAGCTTTTATTTTTAAAAATTATCTCATACGTTTGTATCTTATTTATAATCAATCCAAATAAATAAAATATGAAAAAAACTAAATTAACAATTTTAATTACTTTGTTTACTTTAAGTTTTTATTCTCAGAATAATAGTCCTGAAAAACAACTTTTAAGTTTACAAACTTTGGTTTCTGGTCTATCAATTGGAGGTTATGGTGAGATGACATATAACAATCCAGATTCTGGTTATTCTGAATTAGATGTTCAAAGATTAGTAATTCTTTTTGCATATAAATTTGATGATAGAGTATCATTTATTGCTGAAATTGAATTTGAACATGTAAAAGAAGTTTATGTTGAACAAGCATTTTTAAATTATGGAGTTTCAGATAATTTCAGTATTAAAGGAGGCTTATTGTTAGTTCCTATGGGAATTATTAATGAGTATCATGAGCCTACTACTTACAATGGTGTAGAAAGACCTAGTCTAAATAATAAATTAGTTCCTACAACTTGGAGAGAGATGGGTATAGGAGCAACAGGAAGAATTAATAGTATGTCTTTGAAATATCAAGCTTACATAATGAATGGTTTTGTTTCTTATAATGGAGAATATAAATTAAAAGGAACGAATGGTTTAAGATCTGGCAGACAAAAGGGAGCTGAATCTATAGGTAGTAATGCTAATTTTTCATCTAAAGTTGACTATTATGGACTTCCTGGTCTTAAATTGGGATTAAGTTTTTATAATGGAAAAACTCAAACTATTGACAAAAGCATTATTGGCTCTCAAGTAGGGGTTTCAATGTTAGGTTTAGATGCAAGATATGTTAAAAATCGTTTTACTGCAAGATCTGAATATATTGATGCTTCATTAAGTAATACAGATTTATATAATGATGCATCAGGAAAAGATTTAGGTTCTAAAATGAGTGGATATTATGTTGAAGTTGCCTACAATTTATTTCCTACGGCTAATCGCCAGAAATTAGATGCTTTTGTTAGATATGAAGATTTTGATACTCATTCAAGTGTAGCAGGATCTTTAACTAAAAATACTTCATTTCATAGAATAGAAACTACTTTTGGGCTTTCTTATCATTTAGCTGATGGTGCTGTTTTTAAAATGGATTGGCAATCAAAAGGAACTGCAGTTGCAGATTCTAAAGCTAAGGGACAATTTAACATGGGAATAGGAGTTTTCTTTTAATACCTGATATAAGATGAATTTAAAAGAACTGTATAGTTTGAGAGCTTTTAGCTTTGTTTTGATATTTATACTCAGCAGTTTTTTTACTATTCACAACCATATTCAAATTTTAAAAAGAGTAAAAAAAGAAATTTCTAAATCTTTTTCAATAGATGATTTTTTATTAATTCCTGTTATAATTGAAAATGAACCTGATTTAACAGTAGATTTTTCTAAAGATCGTTTTTTTAAAATTATTTCAAAGGATCTTCTTTTGGGTTATGCATATGTTGGAACTGCACCTAGTAAAATAGAAACTTTTGAATATTTAGTGCTTTTCAATAATGAATTTATAATTAAAAAATCTAAAGTTTTAATATATAGAGAAGACTGGGGGAGTGAAATTGGTAGCACAAGATGGTTGCGTCAATTCAATAACAAATCAATTCAAGATAAATTTATTTATAGAGAAAATATTTCAGCTATTTCAGGGGCAACAATTTCAGTAAAGTCTATGACAAATGCTATAAATCAATTATTAAGTTCTTTAAATTTATTGATTGATAAGAAAATATTATAGTATTTTTACTCGATGTTTGAAATAAATAGTCTTTCACAACTTTCAAAAGAGATAAGATATTTAATTGCTTCATTTATAGTAGTATTAAGTATTGGTTTTTTCTCTAGTATTAGTTTTGTAAATCATTCAAATAGCATCCAACCGAATGGGCTTGTTGAACAATATAATGGTAATGAGTCTGATATTGATGCAGACGTGATGAAATTTAAAAAAAGTAAAAGAGAGCTTTTAACAATAATTCATTCCCATATTCTTTCCATGTCTGTTATTTTTTTTATTGTGGGTTTGTTACTTTGTTTAACTCCTACAAATATTTTTTTAAAGTATTTTCTAACGATTGAACCATTTGTTTCAATTCTTTTGACTTTCGGAGGGATTTATTTTCTTTGGATAGAAATACTTTGGTTTAAATACTTAGTTATTTTCTCTGGGTTTTTAATGACAATTTCATTTCTATTATCTGTAATTATAATAATTAAAGACCTCAAACTTTTCAAGGGTTAATTTTTAGTATATTTGCATGCAATTAATAAGTTAATTGCTATGGATTTACTCAAAAAAAAATTTCTTGGAACAGGATTAACATACGACGACGTTCTTTTAGTTCCATCTTATTCAGAATGCCTCCCAAATCAGGTAGATTTAAAATCTAAATTTTCTAAAAATCTAAATTTAAATATTCCCATTGTTTCTGCTGCGATGGATACTGTTACAGAGAGTAAAATGGCTATTGCAATGGCACAAGAAGGAGGTTTAGGTGTTCTGCATAAAAGCATGACTATTGATGAGCAAGCTAATAAAGTTAAAAGAGTTAAAAGGTCAGAATCGGGAATGATTTTAGAACCAATTACTCTAAACAAAAATTCTTTAGTTGCTGAAGCAAAACATAATATGAAAGAATACAGTATTGGTGGAATTCCAATTATAAATGCTGAAAGAAAATTAATTGGTATTGTTACCAACAGAGATTTAAGGTTTGAAAATGATAATAGCAAATCTCTTTCTCAAGTTATGACAACAACAAATCTAGTTACTGCTAAAGAAGGCGTTACTATGCAAGAAGCAGAAAAGATTTTACAAAAACATAAAATAGAAAAATTACCAGTCATTGATAAAAACAAAAATTTAGTTGGTTTAATAACATTTAGAGACATTCAAAAATTATCCCTTAAGCCAATATCAAATAAAGATAAATATGGTAGGTTGAAAGTTGCTGCCGCAATAGGTGTTTCCCAGGATTCTTTTGAAAGATGCAAAGCTCTATATAAGGCAGGTGTTGATGCAATAGTTGTTGACACCGCTCATGGTCATTCAAAGGGAGTGTTAAATATTTTAAAAAATATTAAGAAAGATTTTCCTGGCCTTGATGTGATTGTTGGAAATATTGCTACGGCAGAAGCTGCATCGTTTTTAGTAAAAGCAGGTGCAGATGGAGTTAAAGTTGGAATTGGCCCAGGTTCAATTTGTACAACTAGGGTTATAGCTGGAGTTGGTTATCCTCAACTTTCTGCAATTCATGAAGTTTCAAAAGCTATTAAAGGATCAGGGGTTTCAGTTATAGCAGATGGAGGAATTAAATACACTGGAGATATTACTAAAGCAATTGCCGCAGGTGCAGATTGCGTTATGTTAGGTTCTCTTTTAGCTGGAACTAAAGAATCTCCAGGTGAAACCATTATCTATGAAGGAAGAAAATTTAAGACTTATAGAGGAATGGGTTCTATAGAAGCTATGCAAAAAGGAAGTAGAGATCGTTATTTTCAAGATTTAGTAAGTGACTCAAATAAACTCGTCCCTGAAGGAGTTGTAGGAAGAGTACCTTATAAAGGTGACCTTTTAGAAAGTATTCACCAATTTGTAGGAGGATTAAAATCAGGAATGGGTTATTGTGGATGTAAAAACATTGAGGATTTACAAGCTAAAGCTCAATTTATTCAAATTACAGGAGCTGGTCTTCAAGAAAGCCACCCCCATAATGTTATGATAACCAAAGAATCTCCTAATTATTCTAGATAATATTGTTTTGAAAATAAAAAATTTCTTTTTTCTTTTTTCTTTTTCTATAATAATAGTTAGTTGTCAATATTTTAAATCCAATCCTCAATTAGCATTAGCTAGAATTCAAAATGATTATTTTTATTTTGAGGATATTAAAGATATATTTCCTGAGAATTTGTCAAAAGAGGATAGTATAATTTATGTCAAAAATCAAATTTTGAAATGGGCTAAAAATCATATTATTTATGACAAGGCCTTAATCAACCTTGATAAAGATGAACAGTTTGAATTATTAGAGTTGGTTGAATCATATAAAAATGATTTACTTTCTCATTATTATCAGGAAAAAATGGTGAAAGCCCTAATGGATACTTTGATTTCAAAAAATGAAATAAAAAAATATCATGACTTAAATAAATTGAATTTTAAACTAAATCAGGATTTACTTAAAGGAAGGTATCTGAAAATAAAAAGCGATAATTATAATATTAAGGATGTTGTTAAAAGGTTTAGAAGGTTTAATAAGAATGATGTTGCTTTTTTAGATTCAATTTCTTTACAATTCACTTCTTTTTATTTTAATGACTCAGTTTGGATTAATAAAGAGATGTTTTTTAATAAACTCCCAGAAATTAATAAAAATATAAAAAATAGAATTATAAAAAAGTTACTATTTTATCAATTAGAAGATTCTTTAGAATTATATTTGATTAAAATTAATGAATCTATTTTTAGAAATGATTTAGCGCCAATTGAATTTATCCAACCTACTTTAAAACAAATTCTTTTAAATAAAAAAAAATTAGAGTTTATTAGTAAATTTGAAAAAGATTTAATTGATGATGCGATACAAAAAAAAGAATTTGAATTTTATGAAACAAATTAGTAAATATTTCTTTTCTGCTTTACTAATGTTATTTTTTAACATTAGTTTTTCGCAGTCTTCTGTTAATTCTGATGTTGTTCAAAGCAAAATTAAAATAGATGGCGTTTCTGCTGTAGTTGGCGAGTATGTTATATTAGAGTCAGATGTAGATAAGACTCTAATTGATCTTCAATCTCAAGGTGTTTCAACTCAAAATATAACTAGATGTAGTTTGTTAGGCAAATTGATGGAAGATAAATTATACGCTCATCATGCTGAACAAGATAGTTTAGAAGTTGATAATAATCAGATATACTCTTATGTTGACAAAACTATTGATTATTTCATTGATCAATTAGGTAGTTTAGATAAAGTGCTTGAATTTTATAAAAAAAATGACGAGCAATCTTTTAGGACTGAACTTTTTGAAATAAACAAGGTCAATCAGTTATCTGAAAAAATGCAAAATAAAATTGTTGATGAAATTGAAATTACACCTGAGGAAGTAAGACAATTTTTTAACTCTATTCCAAACTATGAAAGACCAGTTTTTGGTGCAGAATTAGAATTAGCTCAAATTGTAATAAACCCAGAAGTATCTGATGAAGATGAACAAAAAGTAATCAAACGTTTAGAAACTATAAGAAATGATATAGTTGTAAATGGTTCTTCATTCGCAACAAAAGCTATTTTATATTCTCAAGATCCAGGGTCAAGATCAACTGGTGGAAAATATACTCTTAATAGAAGTAGACCACAAATGGTAAAAGAGTTTAGAGATGCTTCATATAGGTTAAGAGAAGGTGAGATATCAGCTCCTTTCAAGTCACCCAGTGGATGGCATATAGTAAAAGTTGAAAAAATTAGAGGACAAGAGGTTGATGTTAGACATATTTTATTGATTCCAGAAATTAGAAACGAAGCTTTAGTTGAAGCTAAAAGAATTATTGATTTAATTAGAAAAAGAATTGTTGATGAAGAATTAACTTTTGAAGAAGCAGCAAAATCTTTGTCGCATGAGGAAGAAACCAAAAACAATGGAGGAGTACTTATAAATCCTACAACAGGTGACACTAGATTTGAACTGACTAAAATGGATCCTGTTTTATACAGTCAAGCACAAAAATTAAAAGACAATGAAATTTCAAACTCACTCCTTGAAGAAGATCAAAGAGGAGTTAAGAAATATAAAATAATAAAAGTAAGTAACAGATTCGATGAACATATTGCTAATTATTCTCAAGATTATATTAAAATAAAAGAATTAGCTCTTAAAGAAAAGCAACTTGATAAAATCCAAAGCTGGATGATTGAAAAAATTGATGAAACATATATTAATATAAATAAAGATAATAAGGACTGTAACTTTACTAATAAATGGGTAAAAAAATAATATCTTTTTTAATTTCAACTAGACTTACTGCTTTTTTATTTCTTCTATTTGCTTTTTCAATGGCTGCAGGCACATTCATTGAAAACTATTACAGCACCACTACTGCTAAAATTTTAATCTATAACGCTTTTTGGTTTGAGATAATAATGGGGTTTTTTGTATTGAGTTTCATTTTAAATATCAAAAGATATAATTTATTAAGATTTGAAAAGTGGCCAGTACTTTTATTACATGTATCATGGATATTAATAATAATAGGTGCCTTTATTACTCGTTACATAGGTTTTGAAGGAGTTATGCCAATTAGAGAAAATAATTCATCACAAACATTTCTTTCAGATAAAACTTATTTAACAATCTTCGTTGATGGAGAAATTAATGGTCAGCCTGCTAGAAAGAAATTGGAAGACGATATGCTGCTTTCAGAACACACCAATAATTCTTTTAAATGGAATTATGAATTTAATAATCAAGATTTTACAATTGAATATGTTGATTTTATTGAAAATGCTAAGGAAGATTTAGTTGAAAATATAAATGGAGATCAGTATTTGAAAATTGTTGAAGCAAGTGAGGGAAATAGACACGATCATTTTCTTAAGTGGGGAGATATTACAAGTATTCATAATATATTATTTGCTTTAAATAAACCCACTGTTGGAGCAATTAATATTAAACTTATTGATGGCGAACTAATTGTAAATAGCGCTTTTGATGGGGATTATTTAAGAATGGCTGATCAAAAAAAAGGTCAACTTATTAAAGGTTCAGACCAACCTTTACAACTAAGATCATTATATAATGCTGCCGGTCTACAATTTGTTTTTCCAGATGAGATTATTAATGGAAAATTTGAAATTCTTAAATCGGATGATGAGGTTACGGTACAAGATGGTCTGTTTTTGAAGATATCTACTAATAATGAATCTGAAATCATAGGTCTTTTAGGTGCTAAAGGAGTTGTAAATGATTTAAAAACAATAAGAGTTGGCAATTTAGATTTTTTGATGAAATATGGTTCTTTAGAGTATGAATTGCCATTTAAAATCAAACTAAATGATTTTATAGCAGAAAAATACCCAGGTACTGAAAAAAGCTATAGTAGCTTTATGAGTAAAGTGTCAGTTTTAGACAACAATAATTTTGATCACGAAATTTATATGAATCATATCCTAAATCATAAAGGATATCGTTTCTTTCAAGCCTCTTTTGATCCGGATGAAAAAGGAACTATTTTATCTGTTAACCATGACTTTTATGGGACTTTAATAACCTATTTGGGTTACTTTTTATTGTATATAGGACTAATAGGAATCATGTTTTTTGGAAAAACAAGATTTAAAGATTTGGCACTTCAACTAGAAAAAGTTAAACTAAAAAAACAATCATTATTGATTTTCTTTTTATTCTTTTCAAGTATTGGTTTAAGTCAAGAAAATCATGATCATATAAAGGCTAAAAACTTAAAACAAATAGATTCTTTAATTATTAATAATTCTGTTAGTATTGACCATTCTGCGGTGTTCGGAAGCTTAGTAATTCAAGATTCTGGAGGAAGAATGAAGCCTTTAAATACTTTTGCATCTGAACTTTTACGAAAAGTGAGTAAATCGGATAAGTATAAAGGTTTAAATGCAGATCAAGTTCTTATTTCAATTATTAAAAATCCTGTTTTATGGTATAATATTCCTATAATTTATCTTAAGAGAGGAAATGATAGTATTAGGAAAATAGCAGGAAGAAATAAAAAAGAAAAGTATGCTGCATTTGTTGACTTTTTTGATCAAAAAGGGAATTACAAATTATCTAAACAACTTGAAGATTCTTATAAATCATCACTCCCAAATCAATTTGAAAAAGATTTTATAGAATTAGACAGAAAAATAAATTTATTATTTTCTGCATTAGAAGGAAAAATTCTAAAAATATTTCCAATTCCTGATGAGCCAAATAACAAATGGCTTTCTTTTTCTGAATTAGATCCAGATTCGTTTACAGGAATTGACTCTTTATATGTAAAAAACATATTGCCACTTTATTTAGGCTCACTGGATAATGATGTAATTATAAAAGATTATACAAATTCAGAAAAACTATTAGAGAGTATTAAAGGTTTTCAAAAAAAATATGGTTCAGAAGTTCTTCCAACAGAAAAAAAAGTAAAAGCAGAGATTTTATATAATAAATATGATGTTTTTAAAAAATTATTTAGTTGGTATATGTATGTTGGCACTCTTATGTTTGGGTTTTTAATATTTCAGATATTTTATAAAAATAGATATGTTAATTTTTTAGTTTCAATTTGCAAGTATTCAATTATTACTTTATTCTTTCTTCATACAATAGGACTTATTTCAAGAGGATATATTGCTGGTCATGCACCTTGGAGTGACGCCTATGAATCAATGATTTTTGTTGCTTGGGCAACTGTTGGTATTGGTCTTGCTTTTGGTAGGAAGTCAAATTTAACTATAGCAGCTACTTCGTTTGTTGCTTCAATGATATTGATGATTGCACATTGGAATTGGATGGATCCAGAGATTTCAAATTTAGTTCCAGTTCTTGATAGTTATTGGTTAATGATTCATGTTTCTGTTATCGTTGGAAGTTATGGTCCATTTACTTTAGGAATGATACTAGGGATTGTTTCATTGATTTTGATGTTAATCACTAACGAAAAGAATAAAAAGAAAATTGAGCTTAATTTAAAGGAATTAACAATTATTAATGAAATGGCTTTAACTGTTGGTTTAATAATGCTAACTATTGGTAATTTTTTAGGAGGACAATGGGCTAATGAAAGTTGGGGAAGATATTGGGGATGGGATCCTAAAGAGACTTGGGCTTTAATCAGTATTTTCATTTATGCTTTTGTATTACATATGAGGTTAGTCCCTGGATTAAGAGGAAAATGGACATTTAATTTGATGTCAATTTTAGCTTTTTCTAGTATTATAATGACTTATTTTGGTGTTAACTTCTACTTATCAGGACTACATTCATACGCTAGTGGAGATAAGGTGATTACACCTGATTTTGTATATTATTCATTAGCTTTTGTTTTTATTTTAGGATTCTTTTCTTTCTTTAAATATAGAAAGTACTTTAAATAAAAGAAGAATTTTAACTTCTATTGAATATTATGTATTTTTAATTATCAGGCATGTTTTTTGCAATTATTGAATTATTAGATTGAAGAAATGAATTGTTTTAAATTTATTAATGGGGTATCTATAGTATTTATATTATGCTGTTTCATTTCTTTTGCACAAGTTGAGACATCTAAAAGAAAAATTGAATTATTACCTCCAGTTTCTTCAGCTTTAAAAAATATTCAGATTAGTCCCAATAATCCAAATTATTTTTCAATTACTAAAAAAACAGAATCAAAGAAGAAATCTAATATATTATACAATGATGAAACATTTTTAAATCCAGGAGATATTTATCTAAAAAAATTAAAAAAAGAAAAAGATAAAAAACCTAATGATTACAGTAAAGGTTCTTATTTGGGAGATATTTCTACAGTATCAGAATATGTAAACATATTATGTAGAGATTTTGAATATGTAGATGGAGACAGAGTAAGAATTTTAGTTAATGACTCTATTGTTATTTATAATTTATTATTAGATAATTCTTTTACTGGATTTAAGCTTCCTTTAAATAAAGGATTTAATAAAATAGATTTTACTGCATTAAATCAAGGTGAATCAGGACCAAATACCGCTGAGCTTAGAGTTTTTGATGATAGTCAAAAACTTATTTCTTCAAATCAATGGAACCTTTCAACTGGAGCCACGGCTACTTTTATAGTTGTTAAAAAATAATAAGACAGTTTTTGTAAAAAGGAGAATCCCTGAAATTAATATTAAAATTCCAATAATTTTAAAGCATATATTCTATTCATTAATTAACTGAGTATTGTTTGCAAAATTTAATATAAAAGGCAAGGTTACAAGAACATTGAAAGGTAATATGAATAGATTTTTTATAAATGGAATCATATTTTAGTAGTTAGTTTTCCTTCTTCATTTTGTGAATTATTGACTTTTTCAACTAAAGCATTAAACAAATGTAATCATATCCTCTTTTAAATGAGGTAATTCATTAAAAGACAGTAAGTTGAATTCATTATTTGAATACAGAAAAGAAGTGAATGATGTATTTCTTATAGAAAAATTTAAATCAGCTATTACATTTTCTTTAGAAATTTTTAATGACTCTCCAACTATTGAACTAATTGTTCCTCCTGATGAAAAAACAGCAATTTGATCACTTTTTTGAGTTTGATTTAGTATAGTTTTTAAAGCATTTTTAACATTGGCTCTAAAGCCAGTCCATGGAATTATTCCTTTTACAGTTATCTCATTATTAACCCATTTATGTAAAAAATATTTAAATCCTAACATGAAGTTTGAAATTCTTTTTTTTGGATTATTTTCAGTTTCTTCCCATAAGCTTTTTAGAAATGAATCATTTTCAAGCATTTTTGGCAATTCTGATTTCATTGCTTCAGTTGCTTGATGTTCATTTAATCCTTCAAGTATTATCGGGTTTGGTATGTTTAAACCATTTTTCTTGTACTGCTTAGCTACAATTTCATAAGTGTGTTGTTGTCTTCTTAAAGCTCCTATATAAATTTTGTCAAACTTTATTTTTTTTTCACACAAGTAAATACCAAGTTGTAATGCTTGAAACTCACCTTTTTTAGATAATTGATCATAATTATCACTATCTATAGACGCTTGTGCATGCCTAAAACAATATATTTTACTCATTTTAAAAAAGATTTTCTATTTTATTTTTTTGAATTGATTGCCAACCTATTTTACAAAATGTTTTAGCCACTTGATCTAAATTTTTAAATTTTTCATTTGTAGTTAAACCTTTGCTATACCTGTAAAATATTTGTTGAACAATTACTGCAATTTTAAACAAACCAAAGACGTAATAGAATACTAGATTGTTAACTGGCTCTCCAGTCTTTTGTTCATACATTTTTATTATTTCTAATCTACTTGGATTGCCATCTAATGAAGTTGGATAATCAAAAGCTTTTAAAACTCCTATATGATCAGTTGACATGGCCCAATAGGCAATTGATGTCCCTAAGTCCATTAAAGGATCTCCAATTGTGCACATTTCCCAATCTAATATCGAATTAAT